>ERZ650303.4-NODE-4-length-69722-cov-8.910230_pt1 | contig 69722 bp, 101 predicted proteins | sample MGYA00376239_ERZ650303 | MGnify/ENA primary metagenome ERZ650303 (study PRJEB26733, sample SAMN07839262) | wastewater metagenome | biome: small river; feature: stream; material: water | place: USA: North Carolina | collected 2016-04-05 ... | reverse complement strand
TCTGAAGGTCCTCGAACCGATCCTTGAACACGGTGCGCTGGGAGTTGATGGCCTTCACCGCCTCCCGCATGTCTTCGGTGAGCTGCAGCCCCGCCTTGTCCACCGCCGTCTTGGTGCGGGCGATCTTGAAGCTGAGGGCGGCAATCTCCGCCCGGCTGGTGGCGGTTGAAAGGTCCGGGACGAAGGCCGCAACCTCCTCCTCGATCCGCTTGAACAGCAGTTCCGGCAGGCTCTGCACCTGGAACATATTGGCCGGGGTCTCGGCCACGTAGAGCGCCACATCGGTGCCGGGCGGGAGCACTTCGGATTCGGTGGCCATCAGAACGCTCCCAAATCCTCGCGGAGGGCTTCCTCTACGTCATCGGCCCATAGCTCATTCGGTGCCTCACCAAGATGGGCGCGCCCGGCCGCCAGCATGGAATGCTCGCCATCCCGGATGGGCCGCGCCCAGTGTCCCTTCACTCGCGGGGTCTCATCGACGTACAGCCAGCCCAGGGCCATGGCAGCTCGCCGCCGCCGGTCCTCCAGTTCATCCATGCCCAAGACGCTGCAGTTGATTGCCGCCGCCAGCGCGTAGGCGTCCGCCGCGTCTTGGTCGCTGGAGAGGTACACCTCCAGTTCCACGCTTTCAGGCTCGCGGGAGGCGTAGCCATCCTGCAGCACGGTTACGGTCAATCCCACCGAACTAAACGCCGGCGGGACCGTGGCCACCGCTGTGATGCTCGTCACGCGGTGAATGTTCAGGTCGAATCCCATTTCTCTCTCCTCGGTTGGCGTAGAGCGCATAGCTCTCCGCGGCTATCTCAAGCGCCATCGCCGGGTCGCGGTGCCATAGGGCAGCGAGCTCGTAGACGGCTATCGTGGTCAGGGTTTTGGCGTGGTCGCGCCCATCAGTCATTTCCGTTCCCTCGCTAAATATACGCGGCGGCTTGCCGCATGCAAGGAAATTACAACAGCAGGTGTTGAAAATTCGTAAACGCCGGGAAATAGTGCGGGCATGAGCATGCCGTGGGGAACTGGCGGATCAATCCGCGACCAGCGTTATATCCAAGCTGCGCCAGTCAGGATGCGCCGCCGCTGCACGTGCGGATGCGAGCAGCGCGCCACTCACCTCGGCATGGCCAACGGCGTCTGCCTCACGATGGGCTGCGAGCTGTATGTGCGGCGCTGGGTGCGCGATCCCAGTGATGCCATAGCCACGAGAGCGCGATTTCGCCAACGTTTAGCTGAGCAGAAGGCGGCGGAGCGCGAGGCGCGTGAGCCTAAGCTGATCTGATTTCCCCGTAATTCACAGGGCGCCGGAAGGGGCTGGACGAGTCGGGAAGGCTGGGCCTATCAAATGAAACCGCCCCGGAGTTGGTAGCTCCAGGGCGGTATCGAACTGAACGCACTGCCATGCGCAAGTTCGGAGAGACGCCCTGATGTATGGGCGTTCCCCCCGAAAAGCAATTGCCGAGCGTCCGGTTCCACAAAGGAAGCGGAAGTGTTCGGCTGCATTGCGCCAGCCCATTCCCCGCGACCGGACGTGCAGTGCCTGCAGCATGAGCGGCCGCCATTGAGACGGGTGCCTGTCAGCCACGGAAAGGCCCAGGCGGAACGGCGTAAAGGGTGGAGCGAATTTGCCTCCGAGGGGTGAGCCCCTGATCTTCGCGGATCAATAGCTGGTCGTAAGGGTGGCTTGTGCTGATTAGTCCTCAATCGAACCGGGCGCTGGGCCTCCACCCATCGTCTCTGGAGGAAGCTATGGGAAGAATCAGGACCAAGAACCAGATGCTCTCAGCGATGGCCGCCGAGATACTTCGCAACAATCATTCCACCGACGACATGGACCAGCTCGCGGCCGCCGTGGAGCGGACGGATCGGCGCCACGCTGCATGGGACGCCACCAAGGAACGCCGAAAGACAACCGGGCGCGGCAACAGGCGCACCAAACTGGAAGCTCACATCGAGCGGATGAAGTACGGGACGCTGGGCGCCGCTTCCCCAGTGCGCGGCTACACCGGGGAAGGGGAGGCCCCGATTGCAGAAAATTCCGATCCAGTCTAACAAAGGCTGTTGATCCACACGGAGGGCCCCATGGCCAAGAAACCAGACGTCACCAAACTTCCGTCCGCCAAACTGCTGGCCAGCCTCGTCAGCCAGTCCAAGAGCAACGCCTCCGAAATCGCGGACCTCAAGGGCGAGATGGGGCAGGCGATTGCGGATGCTGTCTCCAAGCACAACCTGCACGCCGGCGCCTTCAAGCTGGTGCGCAAGCTCCAGAAGATGGATGCGGTCAAGCTCCTCGCGTTCTTGACGCACCTAGACGACTATCGCCAGAAGCTAGAGCTGGACAAACTCGCCGGGGAAAGCCTGGACCTTGACGGCGCCGGGGATGGCGAATCGGAAAGCGACGACGAGCGAGATGGCGAGGAAACCGACGAAGAAATGATCGCGCGTCTCGGTGAGGAGCGCGCCGCCCGCGTGAAGCTGGCAGAGGAAACCCGCAGGTCGCAGGCTAATTAATCTTCCGGGGGGAAGCGCAAAATGGGCCACTACGTTAAGCACGGACACTCCCCCCGGGGAGGCACGTCGCCTGAATATAAATCATGGCTAAATATGATCCAGCGGTGCCGAACTCCTAGCGCCACTGGTTATCACTACTACGGCGGTCGGGGGATCAAGGTCTGCGAGCGGTGGCAGGAGTTTGAAAACTTCCTTGCAGATATGGGGCCACGCCCGCCCGGGATGACGCTGGACCGGTATCCGGATCAGGCGGGCAACTATGAGCCCGGAAATTGCCGCTGGGCTACACCAAAGCAGCAAGCCGCAAACCGGCGACTGCCCAAGTTGCGAGAGCCCCAAATCAACAACAAGTCAGGCCACGTTGGAGTGTTCAAGGCCAGCGGTGGCCGCGGCTGGGAGGCCCGATATGGCCGGAAGTATCTCGGCACATTCCCCAGCATGGAGCTGGCCATTGCGGCCCGCAAAGCGGCGGAGCCGGTTCGATGAAGATACTTGCGCTAGACCAAGCCGTCCGAACCGGATGGGCCATCGGTGAGGAGCGTTCCCAGGAGCGCTACCTGTTCGGATCATTCCGCATGCCAAAGCGGGACGACAATGGCGAGCGGCTGGTGATCTTCCGCGACTCGCTGGTGGAGCTGATCGAGACCCACAGGCCGGACATCGCCGCTTACGAACAGCCATTCCTGCCAATCGACATGGGCAACTCGTTTCAGCCCAAGGAAGGCGCCCCCGCGCCGCGCCGCGCGAAGTTCAACGTCAAGACGATCAAGTTTCTCCACAACCTGGAGGGCGTCCTAATTGAGACCACGGCTCGATATGCAATCCCAACTGAGCACGTGGTCAGCTCCTCGTGGAGGTCTACCGCCCTGGGCACTGGACGCCTGCCCCCGGGTGCGGCCGACGCCGGCATGGACTTCAAGAAGATGATGAAGCAGAAGGCCCGCCAGCTCGGCTATGACGTCGCGGACGACAATGAGGCGGACGCCATCGGCATCCTGTTGCACATGCTGCACGGGGCGCCGGCCGTTACGAGGCAGCAAGGCGATCTGCTGAGCATGGCCGGGAGCGGACTATGAAGGGGCGCGGTCCATCCTACGGCCTCAACGCCGAACAAAAATTTGCACTCTGGGCAAGCGGGGCGCCGGACGCTAACGGATGCATCCTGTGGACTGGCCCGAAAACCACGCGGCGCAAAGGAAAGCCGGGCCCGATTTACGGCAAGATGACGGTCGCCGGAAAGGTCCACAAGGCACATCGCTATGCTTGGGAGCGGGCCAACGGTCCACTGCCGCCCGGGATGGGCGCCTTGCACGAGTGCGACAACGCACTGTGCGTCAACGAAGCTCACCTGTTCCCGGGGAACTCTGACGCTAACAACAAAGACCGGGCAGCAAAGGGCAGGAATGCAGACACCCACGGCGAGCTAAACCCATACTCCAAGCTGACAGCCGCCCAGGTCGGGGTGATTCGCGGCACGCCTAGAACCTATGGCAGTGGAAAGGAGCTGGCAGAAAGGTTCAGGGTGACCGTCGCCACGGTCTACTCAATTCGCACGGGAAGGAGGTGGAACCATGGATCGTCCGCTTCCGCATAACCTCGACGTCGAGCGATCACTTCTCGGTATCGTTATCGCCCAGAACAGCGCCCTATTCGACGCCAGCCACATCGTGATCCAGGCGGACTTCTTTGAGCCGTGGCACGGGGAGCTCTGGGCGCTCCTCCGGGACATGATCGAAAGCGGCCGGGAGGCTACGCCGGCCACCCTCCTCCACGACATGACCCAGGACACGGACATCGGCGGCATCAGTGCCGCGGAATACCTCCGCACCCTGGAGCGCGAGGCGCCGCACTTCTCCACCGCCAAGACGTTCGCGCGCACCATCAAGGACCTCGCCATGCGCCGCCGGCTGATCGCCGTGGTGCAGGCGCACATGGATGAAGCCTATTCGGCGCCGGCCACCACCACCGCCCAGGAGATTGAAGCCCGGTATCACGCCCAGGCCAGCACCCTGTTCAGCACCGTCCAGGAAGCCGGGCTGCAGCCCATCCAGGACGTGAGCCGCAACCTGCTGACCAATACCCAGAAGGCCCTGCAGGGGGAGCGCCGGCTGGGCCTCAGCACCGGCCTCAAGCAACTGGACGATCTGATCGGCCCGCTGCTGGGCGGCCGCCTCTACAGCCTCACCGGCCCGTCCGGCTCCGGCAAGACGGCGCTGGCGTGGCAGGTTGCCCGCTACGTCGCGGAACAGCAGATGCTTCTGCCCAAAGAGGAGCGCGGGTGCGTCATGTTCCAGACCATCGAGATGGACGCTGAGGAGCTGGTGACCCGCGACCTCACCGGCCTCACCGGCACGCCGGGGGAGCGGATCGAGCGCGCGGACCTCAGCGACGGGGAATTCACCACCATCGTGGAAGCGGCTCACGCCAGCCAATACAACCTCCCGCTGGTCCTCGATTCCTCAAAGCACCCGACCGTGGGCTCCATCCGCGGCAAGGCCATGCGGCTCAAGCGCCTGCAGGGGCTGAAGCTGCTGGTGATCGACCACCTCCGCTATCTGGCGCCCACCGGCCGCCCCAAGGACGTCTTCGAGCAACAGCACTATGACCTCCAGGCCATCAATGCGATTGCGGACGATCTGGACATTCCGGTGATCCTCCTCTGCCAGCTCAAGTCGAGCTACGCCGCTGACCTGAAGTTCCCCATCCTGCGCAAGCCCAACATCGGGGACATCTTCAACGGCGCCGTCATTGAGCAGGAATCGGACGTCCTGATGATCGTCCACCGCGAAGAATACATGCTCGCCCGCATGGAGCCGCCCAAGGGCGAGAAGCACGGGGATTGGGTGACCAGGATGCAGGCCGCGCATGGCAAGGCGGAGCTGCTGTTGAACAAGCGCCGCGGTGGCCATGGCTACGGCTCCCGCACGGTGGGCTTCAACGGACCCACCCAGCGCTTCACAGACACCATTCCCCAGTACGATCTGATTGACGATCCACTGGGCCTTTTCGCCACTTGAACAGGCAAACAGCTCTGGTATAAACGCCGCTGTCCGAGCACGATGCAATTCCCCCCGGAAAGCAGTTCTGACACCACCCTCAGAGGCCCGCCCCGTTCCCAAAACGTGCGGGCCTCTCCTATTTGAACCACCCGCACCCATGAGACGTTAAAGCCCCCGGGAGGAGCTTCCCCCGGAGGCTTCGATGCTCGCCGCTCTCATATGGTTCGTGATCTACGCCGTCATCATCGGCGTGGTGGCGTATCTACTGCACATGCTGGTGGCAAAAATCCCGATGGACGCCACTGTCCTCAGCATCATCCAGCTCGTGATCGTCACCGTGGCGGTGATCGCCGTCCTAGTCCTTACCCTTCAGCTCCTGCAAGGGGTCGTACCCGCGCCGTTTTAGCAGCTCGCTGACATTGGCGGCCGCGGCGTCCAGCTCCATCAGGGTGGCGCCGGGGCCCGCCAGTTCGCGGGCAAACCGCTCCGCTGAGGCGCGTATCCGGGCCATGGTTTTTTCAGCCTTCTTGCGGGCCGCGCGCGCCGCCGGATCATCCTTGCCGTGTTTGGCGAGCGCTCCCATCCGGGCAATCTCGCTCCGCCGCTCCGGGGTGAGCGCTTGAGCTCGCGCCACGCCTCCCCGGACTTTCCGCTCGTCTTTCATGTTGTCTCCAAAGCCAGCCGGTGAACATCGGAACTGCGAGGATCGCGGCCATCCCGATGAAGGCCAGCAAACAAATCGCCATAGGCGGGGGCATCAGTGGCATCACGCTCTCCTCCGGTACAAGAAGGGCGCCCGGTGTCGCGGCCGGGCGCCCTTGCAGCCTAAGCCGCCTCAGCGATCCGGCGCCAGTCGTCGTTCGCCAGTTCGATAATCTGGCCGCCCAGCTTCTCGAACTCACTGGCGCGGTCGTAGTCCGTCACGTCCTCAGCCGTGCGGGTCACCGCATTGTGGAGGCCGAACTTGGTCAGGTCACCGCTCTTAATCAGGTGATCCAGCACCGATTTGCCCTCCGTCTGGGAGAGCCCGAACCGGGCCACCGTAACCTCCACCGCCTTGGGGATGTCCCCGGTGATCGGCATGCCCTGGGCCGCCTGCAGCTTGCCGATCAGGGCGTCAAAGCGCGCGGCGTCAAAGGCGCCCCGCACCACGTCACGGATCGTGGACCACAGCGCCGCGTCATTCAGCGCGCGGCTCTGGTCGGACAGCATCGCAAACACCTGATCCTCGGCAAACTCGCCGTACTTGGACCCGATGTGGTACTTCTTGGTGGACCGCTCCGGGAAGTACGCCAGATTGGTGCAGAAGCTGTCGAAGGTGCCCCCCAGCACGGATAGGGAACCGTGGCCGACTTCCGAGTTGGAAATCGTCACACTGGGGCTAAGCGCGCGGAGCTTCACAAACTCGTGGCCCTCCCCCATCCGCGCGTTGTTCGGCAACTCGCGGATCACCTTCTGGTCCACCGCCTTGATGTAGAGGCGCTTGTCCGTGATGTCCGCGCTGATGACCTCGCATCCCAGGTCCTGCAGCACCGGGAGCACCGCCTCCGCCAAGTCCACGTTGTCCAGCGGCCGGTAGCGGTCGCTCAGCACCGCGCGGGCTTTGCCGTCGAGCGTGCGCACCATCTGGCGGTCCTGGCTCACGCCAAACCAGTGGTTCACATTATTCGCCAGCAGCACGGGGGCCGCTTGCTGCATCTTGCGATAGTAGGCGGTCGGGATGCCGGCCTTCTCGGCAAGCTGGTCATGCGCGGTTGTGGTAATGCCGAAGTGCTCATTGGCAAACTCCAGCCGCACCGCGCCGCCATCGTCCGGCACGTCCATCTTGAGCGCCGGGGCGTCCACCAAGAAGTCCCGCTTGCTGTTCGCCTGCCGCTGGATTTCGGTGGCCAAAGCCACAAGGTCCAAACCTTTTCTCATAGTCGTCTCTCCTCTGGGCAACATCGCCCGCACCCGGCGCCACAGCGGACGCCGGGACCGCGCGTTGCTACTCCCGGTTCAGGTAGTCACGGACCAAATCCTCCGGCGTCACAAGGAGCCCGGTGGCGTTCAGAAGCGTGCTGGCAAAGTTGCGGGCATCTTCCAGCAGCGCGGCGGCTTTCTCCTCCTCAGTAAAGGACCGCTGCTCAGGCGGGGGCGCGTAGAGCTTGTCCCGGTTCGGATGCTCGTAGTTGAAAAACAGGTCGCTGACCGCCGCCACCTGGATCATCGAGTCGGCATGCGGTGTGTGGGTCTCAATCCTCATAGGGGTCTCTCCTCGGTTGGGGCGCTGGTGCCCTTTCCCGCCAGCTAGTTCGGTGCGGCCCGTCATGGTTACTCACCTGGGGCTGGGCATTGCCGCTCGCCGTAGCGCTCGGTCTGCATCTCCGGGGTTGGTACACCCGGTCTGTTCCCCAGCCTGTATGGCCCCATCGCGTCTTTCGTCTGCCGTCCCGCTTCGCTACCGCTCTAGGCGTCCCTCAACGGCCAGTGGCCTCGGGAATTGCTCGCTACCGTGTTCAGGCTCCGCTCTGCGCGTCCGCTTTCCCCTAGTTTCGCGTTCGTGCCCATGTTCCGGGCACCAGCAAATTAAACATAGGCTGTTGACTGAGGATTGCAAGCGCAAAAACAAAAATCACACAAGCACATTCCGAATGACGGTTGCACCCATCCCGGCGACGGGTCTATGACTGCTCTCCGCGCACATGGGAACGGGCGCTGGGGTGGTATCATGAGATTTCCGTCTGCATTGCTAGACGAGGTGCGGGACCGCATCCCGCTATCAGCGGTCGTTGGCCGCTATGTCATCTGGGACAAGAAGAAAACCAACGCGGCTCGCCGCGACTGGTGGGGGTGCTGCCCATTTCACGGGGAGAAAACCCCGAGCTTCCACGTCGATGACCGCAAGGGCATCTACCATTGCTTCGGGTGCGGTGCCCATGGCGACCACTTCCGCTTCTTGACCGAGAAGGCCGGCCGCGCCTTCCCGGACGCGGTGGAAGAATTGGCGCGTGAGGCGGGCGTAAGTCTTCCAGAGCGCACGCCGGAGGCTGAGGCTCAGGCCGTCCACCGCATGACGCTGGTGGAGGCCAATGAGGCTGCAGCCCGCTGGTATCAACAGCAGCTCTCGACCTCCCCCGCCGTCCAGGAGTACGTCGCCAAGCGAGGAATCACCCGCGCGGAGGTGGGAACCTTCCGCCTGGGATTCGCGCCGGACGGCAACGCGCTCATGAAGGCGAACCTCGGGGATCGCAAGACGCTCATTGAGGCGGGCATTCTCGGGGAGAGCGAGGACGGCCGGGTCTACGACCGCTTCCGGGATCGCCTGATGTTCCCCATCCTCGACAAGAAGGGGCAGGTGGTGGCGTTTTCCGGCCGCGCCATGGGCTCAGGGGCGGACGTGGCCAAGTATCTCAACAGCCCGGAGACGCCGATCTTCGATAAGGGCTCCATGCTCTACAACGGCGCCGCGGCTCGACAAGCGGCATGGGACGGCGCCCAGTTCGTGCTGGTGGAAGGCAACGTTGACGTCATTGCCGCCACGCGCGCCGGGACCGCTGCAGCCGCTCCGCTCGGGACGGCGCTCACAGAGTTCCACGTGAAACTCATGCAGAAGGCGACGGCGGACGCGGTGCTCTGCTTTGACGGGGACGCCGCCGGCCGGAAGGCCGCGAACCGCGCCATTGACCTGATCCTGCCAGCAGTATCCCCAGATTTCACATGCCGGTTTGCCGTGCTCCCGGATGGGCAGGACCCAGACAGTCTGGTGCGCCGCAACCCATCCCGGTTCAAGGACACCATCGCCGCCGCCATGCCGCTCACGGACGCGCTCTGGGCGCGCGAGACCATGGGGCTGAGCACCGGGGTTCCGGAACAACGCGCCAAGCTGGAAGCGCGGCTCAGGGAGGCCCTGGGCAAGATCGTGGACCGTCCTACCCGCCGGGCCTACGGGGAGCACTTCAAGGCCCGTCTGGCGGCCCTGGGGGAGCGCCCAAGGCAATACCGCTCCAACTCCTACTCCCAGCACTCCACCAGCCCCGGCGCCGGCCGGCTGGCCAACGGCTTCACGCGAAGCACCGGCCTCTCCCTCAAAGACGCAATCCTGATTGCCTCCATCGCTGCAGCCCCGCGCGCCGCGATGGATCATGTCGAGGACCTAGCGGATGAGCGCCGCATGTCCCCGGAAGCGTTGGAGCTGGTCAACAAGCTGGTGGGGGCGATGATGGCGGCGCCGGATGCGGCCATGGCGGAGGTTCTGGAGGCGACCGGGCTGGGCGACTTGGTAGAGGAAGCGATGGCCAAGGCCACCGGCGCCGGGATGGCCATGGCGATGGACGCCGAGAGTCCGGCCGCGCTGGATGTGATCGCCAGCATGCGGGTGCATTAGTCAACAAAACCTGTTGCCCGAATAAACAGGCGCGGTTAGTGTCCCGCGTCATGAGCGACACACCATCCCCCAAACACCTCACACGCGAAGAAGTCACCGCCCGGTTCAAGGCCCGAGTTGCCGAACTGGGCGGGGCTGACAAGGCGTCGGAGAAGTACGGCGTCTCCTCCGCGCTGGTCTATATGATCCAGAATGGCCAGCGCCGGCCGAACGAGATCATGCTCAGGGACATCGGTATCAGGCACGTCGCCGTGCCAGCCAGTGAGCACTGGGAAGAAGTGCCGGAAGGCGAAAAATGACGCCCAACATTCGCAGGGTTCTGGTCACCGGGGCCGCCGGCTCAATCGGTGCGGAGGTTTGCCGCGTGCTGGTGGACGCCGGGGTCAAGGTGATCGGCCTAGACATCGCGGAGACCCCCCTATTCTGGCTGGGCAAGGAACTGCAGGGGGCCGGGGATTTCATCCCGGCGATTGGCTCCGTCAGTGACCGCCACCTAATGCAGCACATCATGCGCCATCATCCCCAGGTGGTGGTGCATGCGGCGGCACTGAAGCATGTGGAGATGTGCGAGCGGAATGTCTGCGAGGCGGTCAAGGTCAACATTGGCGGCACCATGGTGGTGGCTTCTGAAGCTGATCGGGCGGGCGCCCGAATGGTGCTGGTCTCGACTGACAAGGCGGTCCATCCCACCAGCGTCATGGGCGCGACCAAGGCGGTAGCGGAACGCCTCCTCTGGGGCGCGCGGGACTCGCGGATCGTGCGGCTGGTGAACATCTGGGATAGCGCCGGGTCTCTCGCGCACGTGGTGCGGGACCAGATAGCCAAGGGCGGCCCGGTGACGCTGACTGACGCCGACATGGAGCGCATGTTCATGAGCATCGGGGCTGCAGCCCGGCTGATCGGTGACGCCGTGTTTTCTGGGGAGGAAGCCAAGGGCTCCGTCCTGATGGTCCCCACGGAATACGAGCGGCGAAAGATCAGCGACGTCATCAACCAGCTCATTGCCGAGTCTGGCCGCAAGGACATCACGGTGGAGGAAATCGGTCGCTTTCACGGCGAGAAGTTGAGTGAGGAACTGACCGAAATTCTGGAGCACAAGTATCACGATGAGCGGATGCCTTGGGCATGGCGCCTCGCTGTGAAGCTCCTCGTCAACATGACCAATGAGCGCCGTGTCTCCCCCGTGCGGACGGGGCTGTTCAATCTACTGGAGGCAAGAAAATGACCCCTGAAGAAGCTCAGCGCGCGATGGCGCTGGCCGCCAATGCCGTTCCCGCCGTGCATGTCACCGGATTCAGCGTGATCTTCCTGAATTCGTGCGGCATGGCCCGGCTAAGTGCCGTGGAGCACAACGCCCAGGAACTGCCGGTGATCGGCCGTGGCGCGTGGCTGATGACGCGCGACAATGCGGTGGAGCTGCACAAGCTGCTGGGTCAGCTCATTGAAGTGACGAAGCCGCAATGACGGGCGGACTGCTGATCCACAAGCTCTCCGGCGTCCGCTTCTCGGAAGGCGGCCGCATTGCCCATCTGCGAGTCGGGCTGGGCGAGGAGGGCAAGGCCGCGGAGCTGAGCTTCCCAGTGGAAGGGCTGGCGGACATTCACGCCAGCCTGAGCGGGATCATCAACGCCCTACGGGATGAAGGCATTCTACCCCAGGAGGAAAAGGCCCCCGGCACCCAGACGACCGGGATCATGACCAAGAGCTGGAAGCTGGGCGGCAACACTTTCGACAAGAACGTGGTGGCGCTCCTCCTCGATGAAGGACATTCCACCGAAACACTGCGGCTGTTCCCCAGTATCGTGGCGCTGCAGATCGCGGACGCGGTGGAGCAAATTGTCCTCAACGGGATGCCCGTGGAGGACCAGAAGAAGCTGCTGGCGGAGGTAGAGAAATCCACCGGCCGGAAGCCCCGGATCATCATGCCGAACGTGCCGCGGAGCCGCCAATGAGCTCCACCCGTCTGCACGTGCTGTCTGCGAGCAAGGACTCGGACTGGTGGGACCACACCCTGCAGCGCCTGCGCCACGATGAGCGGGACGTGCACTTCACGAGTGCTTGGGGCCGCGCGCATGAAGGGCCCGGCGCTGAGGCGTATCTCGCGGTGGCTGAGGACACGTCCCGCGGCTTTATGGTGGCGCAACCTATGCTGTTGCGCCGGATCGACGGCACGCCATTCAATGACATCACATGGCCCGGCTACGGCGGCCCGTTCACAGACAATGCGCTCCCGGCACTAACGGACGGCCAGATGCTGGAGGTTGCCCTCGGAGCGTGGCGGATGGACCGCAACGTGGTCTCCGAGTTCTACATGCTCAACCCGGTACTAGCGCCCGCCCAGTTCGCGCTGTTGCCGCGCAATCTGGTCATGAAGCTGGAGCGCGGGGTGATAATTCTCCCGGCTGACCCGGCCCAGGTGCTCAAAATCATGCGGCCGAACCGGCGCGAGTCCTTGCGCAAAGGTGAGGGGGCTGAGGTGGAGTTCTGCCGCCCGGAGTTGGCCCAGGCCCTCTATGACGACGCGATGCACCGGCTAAGCGCGGCTGACCGCTGGCGGCTCCCCGGCCACATGCACCACGTGAGCAAGATGCCCAACGCGATCTTCGGCGCCTATGAGCGCGGCACTCTCAAAGCCGTGGGCGTGTTCCTGTTCGGTATGGACGTGGCCTATTACTACCTCGCAGCGCGCGCTGAGGAGTGCCCGCCCGGCTACTCCGACCAGATCATCATGGCCGGGGTGCAACTCGCCCATGAGCGCGGCTGCAGTTGGTTGCATCTGGGCGGCGGCCGAACCAGCGCCACGGATGACAGCCTAGCCGCCTACAAGCGGAGCTGGGGCGGGATTATCCGCCCGGCCTACAGCGTGCGCCGGGTCCATGACGCGGACGCCTATGAAGCCCTGAGCGGCACGTGGGCTGACACGGACCTCGGGTTCTTCCCCCACTACCGCCGAGAGGAAATTCAATGAGCAGCATCAGCTATCACGGCTTCGCCACCTATGAGGGGCGCCCCTGCGTCGTCATCAAGGTGGACGGGGAGACCCCGGTAGGCGAATTGGAGGGCGGCCCGTTCTCATGGGGCAAGGGCACGGATCAGGACAAGGCGGACGCGGTGCGCCGTGCGGCCGTTCTGGCGGGCGGCAAGGCGCTGGCGCTGGCGCTCTGCATGGAAGCGCTGGGCGGCCGCCGTGACGCAGCGGAGCGGGTCGCAACCCGGCTGCAGTGGCGAATGGTGACGACGCTCACCACCGGCAAGGATTTCATGGTCAGACACACGGACGTTCTGGACACGCTCCGAGACATCGCCTCCGCCGGAGCGGAGAACGCCAAGATTGCGGAAGCCGTGGACCGGGAGCTGGCTCCCGTGGCGAGCGAGGGCGGCCTCGGCATTGACGCGGCAACAGGCAAGCCAGTGGTGGTGGAGCGCAACGGCGTGCCCGTCACCCAGATAAAGGAGGAGGACCTATGAGGGCTGACAAGGAAGCTACCAAGGACATCAAGCCGGGCTCCATCCTGCAGGTGGACCCCGCCGCGCAACTCGGTTTTGAGGCCGCCGGCCATCTCGCCATCGTGGTGGACAAGGACGGCTCCGGCGTCCATGTCCGCATTCCGGCCGTGAGCGCGGAAGGCACGCGCCGGCTGACCTGGGCGAGCGTGGAGCCCACCGGCGGCTCCATCGTCTGGGGCGAGGACGGCGCGCGCTTCAAGGCGCCAGAAACGCTGAAACACCATCCATAAGGGGGAGCAATTGTCTGTCGAAGTCATCGCTGAAATCGGGGTGAATCACAATAACAACCGGGACACCGCGATCATGATGATCGGCGCCGCCATGGGCGCCGGCGCTAACGTGGTGAAGTTCCAGGCGTCCACCGTGCGCGAGGAGGTCAGTCTCCGGGCCGCGCCGGAGCATTACGCGGAGCTTGAGAAGCTGGTGCCGACGCTGGAGTTCCTGGGGCGCTGCAAGGAAGTCTGTGACGCTCAGGGGGTCGAGTTCCTATGTACGCCGGCCGGGGAAGAAAGCCTGGACATGGTGCGCAAGCTGGGCGTGCGCCGGATCAAAGTGGCGAGCGACAACCTGAACAACATCGGCTTCCTGCGAGCGGTGGCGCGGACCCACCTCCCCGTGATCCTCAGCACCGGCATGGGGACGCTGGCGGAGGTCTCCCGCGCCAGTGCTTTGGTTCACACCGGCCAGCGCGCCGCCACCTTGCTCCATTGCGTGTCCGCCTACCCGTGCCCAGTGGACCAGATCAACCTGGGCATGATGACGTCCCTGCGCCGCTACGGCCCCATCGGTCTCAGCGACCACACCACCAGCGTGCTGGTCCCTGCGCTCGCCGTCGCGCTGGGCGCCGTGATGATCGAGAAGCACATCACCCTGGACCGATCCATGCCGGGTCCGGATCACGCCGCCTCCCTGACGCCGGAGGACTTCAAATCCATGGTGCGACTTATCCGTGAGGCGGAGAAGGCGCCGGGCTTGAACCAGCCCAAAATGGTGGTGCCGGCGGAACGGCCGAACATGGCGCGCTACCGCAAGAGCCTTGTGGCGGCGACCGATATTGCGGAAGGCGAGATTTTCACCCTGGACAATGTGACGGCCAAGCGACCCGGCACCGGGCGGTCCCCGGCGGAACTGGACTCCGTGATCGGCACCGTCGCGCGGCGTCCCTACAAGGCGGATGAGCTGCTGTGAAGCCGCTGGCCATCATCCCGGCGCGCGCTGGATCGAAGCGACTTCCGAACAAAAACATGGAGAAGATCGGGGATTACACCCTGATCGAGCACGCTGTTATCCAAGCGTACACGGCCACCGGCGGCTATAACATCATGGTCACCACGGACTATCCCATGCCGCGCGAGTTCCCACGGGTCCCGCTGCACGTCTGGCACCGGCGGCCGGAGGCACTGTGCCAGCCTGACACGCCAATGATGGACGTGGTGTTGGACGCGATTCGGGCAGATCGCACCATGAGCAAGGACTGGGATAGCGTGGTGCTCCTGCAGCCCACCTCCCCCCTCAGATCAGCGGATGACATCAAAGCGTGCATCCAGCGGTTGGAAGCGGGCGCAGACGCCTGCATAAGCGTGGTGGCCACTGAGTGGCCGGAACTGTTCACTTTAGGCCATGCAGGGCGACTGCGAGGCTGGACGGCGGCTGAGCACGCTCAAATGGTCCGGGCCAACGGCGCCGTCTTTGCGATCACCCGCAAAGCGCTGGAGGCCGGCCGAGACTGGTGGACCGCGGACGTAGTGGAGGGCCATCTCATGCCCCTGGAGCGCTCCGTGGACATCGATACGATCTATGATTTGGAGGAGGCAAGGCGGCTATGGTCAATGCGAAAGCCCTAGCGGAGGAAGTCCGCAAGGCAATCCGGTCAGTGCAGGGCTCCGGCCCCGTCCCGCTCCACCGGCCCTTCATCAACAGCGACGATGCGGAAATGGTGCGCCACGCCGCGGCCACGGAGCCGGTGGGCTACGGCTACATCGAGGAGTTCGAGGAGGAGCTTCAGCTCCAGACCGGATCGCCCCACGTCATCGCCGTTTCCTCCGGCACCGCGGCGCTGCATCTGGCGCTGCTGGCGGTGGGTGTGAAGCCCGGTGATGAGGTTGTGGTTCCCCCCATGACGTTCGCGGCTGCAGCGGCCGCCGTGCGCTATTGCGGCGCCACCCCGCACTTCGGGAGCGAAGCAAACGGACAGGCCGCGCAGATCAAGGTGCACCTGCTGGGGCGCCCGAACCTCAGCGTCAACACCGCCCACCTGCCCACGCCCGTCATTGAGGACGCGGCCGCCGCGCTTGGAAGCCGGGGACGGCAGGGGCTGATGTGCGGCACCATGGCGCCCATCGGCATCCTGAGCTTCAATAACAACAAGATCGTCACCACCGGCGGCGGCGGCGCAGTGCTCACCCACTCAAAGACGCTGGCGGATGAAGTCCGGCATCTGGCCACTACCGCGCGCACCCAGGGCAGCATGGTCTATCGCTTCGATCATGATGCGGTGGGCTATAACTACCGCATGGGCAACATCAACGCCGCCATGGGGCTGGGCCAGCTCCTCCGCCTGCCCGCGATCCTTCGCGCCAAGCGCAAGCTGTTCGAGGCGTATGAAGCGGCCTTCGACGGAATCGATGAGGTGCGCCTCCTCCAGCCGGACGAGGGCACCCGGCCTAACCACTGGATGAACGCCATCATCATCAATGACCGTATTGCGGAGAACACGCGCGACGTCATCGTGGAGACGCTGCTGGAGGATGAGATCGCCGCCCGGGCCCTGTTCACCCCACTCCACACGTTGCCGCCCTACAAAGACTTTCCGTCCGATCACAACGCGGCCATGGAGGCGGTGGCCACGTTCGAGGAAACCATCTGTATCCCCTCCGGGAGCATGTCATGAGAATCGCCATCATCACCACCAGCCGGGCGGACTGGAACGGGCTGGGCATGGTCGCAAAGGCGCTCCACGCTCAAGGTGCGGAATTGCGCATTTGTGCAATTTACGATCACGCCGGCATGGACGTGGTGGAGCGCGAAGCGGCTGGGGTCGGCCTGATGGTCAAGATCGGCGGGGACCTCAACATCACGCGCGCCGCGGACTTCATGGACACGCTGGTGCGCTGGAATTTTGGGGAGGGCTGGCGGCCGGATATAGTGGCGGTGTGCGGCGACCGTCACGAAACTCTGCTGGCCGCCTTCGCGTCAGTGTTTGCCGGTGTGCCCGTGGCCCACATTGCCGGCGGTGACGTCACCCTGGGTTCCAGCGATGACAAGTACCGCTGGGCCATCTCCATGCTGGCGCACCTGCATTTTCCGACGAATGAGACGGCTAGGACGCGGCTACTGGCGGCAGGCTGCGCCCCAAACGTCTATCTCTATGGAAGCCCCGCCATAGACCGCCTAATGCGGACCCCGATCATGCCGCGCGCCGAACTGTGCAAGGCCCTGGGGCTGGAGGACGCCCGGCCCTACATCCTTGCCAACTGGCAACCGGAGACGCCGCGCGATCACGGCCTACCCGAGATGCTGCAGGCGCTGGCGTTCAACTCCATGCCCGGTGTCATTGTTGGGGTAAATCCGGACCCAGGGGCAGACAGCGCTGAGCAGCGGATCATGGAGTTCACTGCTGGGAAGCCCAAGTGGCGCCGTCACGGCAACCTCGCGCCTGAGCTCTACCTCAGCGCCCTGTTCCACGCCCATTGCCTGATCGGCAACAGCTCCTCCGGCTTCTATGAGGCGCCCTACTATGGGACCCCGGTTATTAACATCGGGGAGCGCCAGCGCGGGCGCCCTCAGCCGAAGTGCATGGCCTGGGTGCCTGTGGTCAGCACGGCGGAGATTGCCGCCGCCCTGCAGGATTTGGACATCCCGCGCCGGTACGACATCCAGCAGCTCTACGGGGACGGCACCGCGGCGCCCAAGATCGCCAACGCTATCCTGAAGTGGCCAGTGTCATGATGGAGCTGGTATCGCGAAAGGACGCTAGAGCGAGGGTTTCTGCTGTGACAGTCGCAGAGTGGGACGCTGTTTTCAAAAGACAGCAATGGGGAAAATGGCCCGACATAAGATTCGTGGAGTGGTGCATGCGGACGTTCGGCGCCGCCGAGGATCGTTCCAGCGTCAAATTCCTAGAGCTGGGATGCGGGTTCGGTGCCCAACTGAGATTCCTCTGGGAAGAGGGCTTCGACGCTGAAGGGATCGATGGCTCGCAGACAGCGGTGGACTACGCTAAGGCGCTTCCCGGCCGCCGTGGATTGGTGGTCCATGGTGACCTTGAGCACTTCCTGGCAGCGGACGGGGACGGCTATCGCTACGACTGCATCGTAGACGTCTGCACGCTGCAGCACATCTCGCCGGGGCAGAATGCAAAGCTCATTGCGAAGGCCCGAGAGTGGCTGAAGCCCGGCGGCTGGATATTCTCCAAGCACGTGGCCTGGGGCCCAAAGGTCTACCACTGGCACGATCCGAGCAGCGGGATTCCGGCGCCGGGTGGGCTCTTTGAGGATGGCATCCCGCACCTGTTCCCCGGCTTCAGCTTGCAGGTAGCGCGGGAAATCGTCATTGATCCGGAGCGGCGCGAGCGGCACCACTGGATCATCACGGGGAGGAAAGTCTGATGGCCAAGGCAACCGTTGAGCATGGGCAGACGCGCCGGCTGGGGGACCTGAAGCCGCACCCGAAGAACAGCCGCACCCACCCGCCTGAGCAGATCGAAAAGCTGGTCGCGTCGATGACTGAGTTCGACATGACCCGGCCGCTGTTCATTGACGACAAGGATGTGATCCTCGCTGGCCACGGCGCATGGGAAGCGGCTACCAAGAAGTTCGGCGTGGACTTTGAGGTGCCGGTCTCCATCGCCAAGGGATGGACTGAGGCCAAGAAGCGCGCCTACGTGATCGCGGACAACCAATTGGCCTCGCTGAGTTCCTGGGATGTCCCCATGCTCCGCTCCGAGCTGCAGGAGCTGCACGCCGTCAAGGGGATGGAGCTCAAGCCCCTCGGCTTCACCGCACTGCAGGCCCAGGGCATCCTTGAGCCGCCGGTCGTGGCACCGGCCAAGCAATCCTCCCGCACCGGCACTGGCGTGATCCAGTTCAACATCGTGTTTGACGACGCTGAGCAGCAACAGCGATGGTTCGCCTTCAGCCGCAAGATCAAGGCCGCCTACCCGGAGCCCGTCACCTTCGCCGCGAAGCTGCACAAGTTCCTGGAGGATCAGGTTTGAGGCATGGTCCGGGTAAAGCGCTACATCGACACGGACGTTCTCACTGAGGCCAAGAAGCGCCTCCACCACATCTTCGACATCTTCGACTCCGTGGCCGTCATGTTCTCCGGCGGCAAGGATAGTCTGGTGGTGCTCCACCTCACCCATGAAGTCATGCAGGAGCGCGGCATCACCGCGCCGCTCAACGTGGTGTTCCGCGACGAGGAGCTGATCCCTGACGAGGTGATCGACTTCGTAGACGGCTACCGCCAGCAGCCATGGATCAACATGACGTGGTTCACCGTGCCGCTGGCCTCCACCAAGTACGTCATGGGGGTGAGCCACGCCTATGTGCAGTGGGACCCGAACCGGGAATGGGTGCGGCCGAAACCCGCCTGGGGCGAGTCCCTGCCCGCCGGCGATGATCGGGTGTTTGACCAATACACCATGGACGCCTTCACCGCGGAGCGCTTCCCCGGCAAGGTGGCCTTCCTCACGGGCATCCGGGCGGCCGAGTCCCTGATCCGCTTCCGCACGTCGGTGAACAAGCTCAACGAGAACTACATCAACGCGGTGGAGGGGACGTCCCGCGTGAACCTCTGCAAGCCGATCTTCGATTGGGAGGAGAACGATGTCTTCCGGTACTTCTACGACCGGGACATCCGGTACTGCAGCCTCTACGATCTGCAGCTCTTTGCCGGCCAAGGGCTCCGAGTTTCCACACCCCTGCACGCCGAGAGCGCTAAGCGATTCGACCTAATCAAGAGCACGGTTCCGGACTTTTACCAGCGGGTCACCAAGGTGTTCCCCGAGATGCTGGCGCACGAGCGGTACTTCAAGGAAATGGACCGGGACGCGGTGCACGCCGCCTACGGCCAGACCTATGAGGGCATCTACCAGTGGATCGAGGAAAACATCACGGACGAGAAACAGCACGCCCTGGCGATCAAGCGCTATGACGCCGTGATGGTCCGGGCCGCCAAGGACCCTGAGCTCTATCCACCGCGCTACCTGCTGACCACGTTCATGGCCGGGAGCTTCAAGCGCGAAATCATGCCCCAGGGGAGAACGCGATGACGGAGAGGAATGCAGCAAATGTTTGATACCGATCCAATATCCCGAATTGAGTGGAGAGATGCGAGCACCCTCGAAGGTAACTCGTACAACCCGAATCGGGTATTTCCGCCGGAGCTGGCGCTCCTAGAGCGTTCGGTGCTTTTACAGGGCTATGTCCAGCCCATCCTCATTCAGAAGGACGGGCTCATAATCGACGGCTTCCACCGCTCCCGCCTTGCGCTGGTGAGCGAAGCCCTGCTGAAGCGCTACAATCGCATGGTGCCGTGCGCCGTCCTGGACGTGGACCGCCCCACCGCCATGATCCTCACCATCCGCATGAACCGGGCGAAGGGGACGCACGTCGCGGTCAAAATGAGCGCCATCGTCCACGAGCTGCTGGACGTCCACCACTACGACCCCCAGGAAATCATGGCGGAGATTGGCGCCACCCGGGAGGAAGTGGAGCTGCTGAGGCAGGACGGAGTCTTCAGCGCGCGCCGCATCCCTGAGCACAAGTGGTCCCAGGCGTGGTATCCCGCGGAGACCGGGTCCCGATGATCTTCGACCGCGTAGCCTATGAAGGGGAGCCCGCCGGCAAGGTGGCCATGCCGACGCCGGCACAGACGGCGCTTATGCACCGGAGCTTCCTGCAGCAAGCCCAGCTCGCTGACCGCATGGGGGAGCCCAAGGACGCTGAGCGCTGGCGGAAGCTGGCAGAGGGCACCCGTGGGACGGTTTGATTCTCCGGAGCTGCTCGCCGCGTGGCGCGACCGCGGGGAGTGGCCGGCCATCCACGTGCCCGTGGTCAACATGGCGGTGGAAATGATGATCGGCATGCGCCTGATTGACCTGGGATGTAGCTACGGCTTGCTGGGAGCCCGTCTTGCGGGCGTTCTGGGTCTGGAGGCGGTATTGGGCCTAGACGCGGACGAAGCCGTCCTGGCGGCCGCTATTGAGGCCAAGGTGCCTATCCACCACCAGTTGCTCCGGGTGACCAAGGACACTCTGACAGACCTGATCTGGGCGGTGAGCGACTTCCGCGCCGATTGCATGGTCTGCCGGCGCATCCTGCCCGAGCTGTTCGGAGACGATCTGGAGCTGGGGGACCTGTTCGGCGCCAAGATGGCCCGCGCCGGGGTCAAGGAGATGATCGTCCAGGGGCGAGTCGACTCCGGCCGGGCGACCAACAAGCTGCACAATGTAGAGGCTGAGGTGGCGATGCTCCGCCGGTGCTGGGAGCCTATACGCCAGCAAGGCTCCGTGGTCTATCTGAGGGCCCGGTAGAGCCGCGGCCTTCGATGCCGTCCAGCGGGCGCCGCGCTGGCTTGTGCGACCGCTTGTGCCACCTGCCCGCCATGTTGAACGCCGCCGGGCCGCTGAGGAGCTGGCCCTGGAATTGGGGGAAGCTCCTGACGGGCGCATGCACCCAGCCCTCACCGATCATTTCCCTGTAGCGCTTCCACGCCGCCGGGTTCAGGAACCTGCAGTGCACCATCATGTGACAGCAAAAGCAGAGTGGGTACTCGTCCGTCTTGCCGTGCGCGAAGGGCTCGGAATAGTCCTCCGCGTGGGCGTGGATGATCCCGTCCATCTGGCCGCATGCGCAGCACCGCGACGGCCGCGGGAAGGCGCCGTCCGCCCACCGGGCATTCAGCCACCGCTGGGCCTTGTAGCGCTGGGCGCTGCTGAAACCGTTGTAGCTGTTCACCGCCGCGCCTCCGCCAGGATACGCTTCACCTCAGCGGTGACCTCGGCGCTGGTGGGCTCGCGGCCCAGCTTCCTCGCCAGCTTGTTCCAGATCGTATTGGGGTTGCGGTTGGTCCAGGTGACGCTCACGGCCATCATGGCGCCACCGTCTTGCACGGTCAGCCATATGGCGCGCTTTAGATTGTCGCCCATCAGAACAGGTCCAGTTGCTTTTGGGTGGCCGGCGCCACGCGCTCGCAGCCGGCGATGACTAGCTGGATTCCCTCCGGCGTCAGGTCCTCAGCCGGGCGCTTGCCCGCCGGCTCCACCTTCCAGCCGGGCCCCAGCACCTTAGCCAGCACCGCCGCCGCTTCAGCGTCAGAACGGGATTTCGTCATAGCAGCTCTCCTCTGCATAGTTGGCCGGATCGTCGTCGGCAAAGTCGGCCGCATCTTCGCCGCGCTCCCCGTAGGGATAGCACTTCAGGCCGCGGGCTTCGTCGCTCAGCGCGTCCAGCAGCTCCCGCACCGTCGCTTCCGCGTGCAGGTAGCCGCTCTCAACCGCAATCCGCCGGGCCTCGTCCAGCTCAACGCCGGAGCGGCGCACCAGCGGACCATAGCCACCGATCCACACCGGGCCATCAAAGATCGCCGCCAGCTCCGGATGGGGCGCAATACCCCCGCGGCTGGCAAGGTGCTCGTGCAGGCTCACGGGGCGCACCGGGGCGGGTCCATAGACGGCCATAACCTCGGGGTCCCGGCGGTCCAGGTCCCGCACCGCGCGCCATGCCAGCGTAATGGCAAAGCGGGCGCTCTTGGCCCGGGCGATGACCCGGGCAATCTCGGCATCCGTCCAGGCCGCAACGATGTCCATGTTGAATCCTCGGTGCCGGTTCTCAATGGCGTAGGCGCGGACGGTGGCGGTAAATTCGCTCATGCCAGTAATCTGGCACACTGAGCCTCATGAACAAGAGGAAATCAACACGTGCTGTTGAATTATTTCCGGGGAGGCGGGAGGCGCCACGGGTTCATGTCCGGCTTGAGCTTTACCGGGATGTCCAGCCGCTCGCAGACGGCGACCAGCATGATGATCTGGCATCCGGAGGGACGTTGTCCGCCTTTCCCGGCGTTGCAGCTAACGTGCGCCGCCATGAAGTTTCCCGGCCCGTCATAGCCGCCCTGGCCCTTCGGCCACACGTGCTCCAGGTTGCGCTTCCGACGCCCCCGGCCGTGCAGCATCGACTTCCCGCAGATGCCGCACTTGTCAAACTGGGCGTCGTCCAGCGTCTCGACCATCTTGGCCTTGTGCAGCGCCGCCATGAAGCCGACGCTGAGCACGCCCTTGATCCACTGGCGTGCGGCGTCCAGATCGAACGGCTTCCGAGTCGCCCCCCAATGCGTCACAACGCCCCCAGCCGCTCCATGTCCTCCAGATATTCCCGGAGGCACTGGTCCTCGTAGGACTGCAGCTCGCGCCAGCCCTTCTCCGTCGCATAGAACCGATTGAACAGCACCGGGTCCCTGCGCAATAGCCCCCGGTCAGCAGCGCGTAGGCAGGAGGTCTGTTCCGACCGCCCGGTGGTGTCGTAGTGCCGGCCGTCCGCCGGGGCGCCCAGAGCCCGCGCTACGCTTGCCTGAGTGATGCCCCACTTCGTCATGATGGCTGCACGAACCGGGTCCCGGGAACCAGAGCATATCCGGTAGGCTTGAACCTAAACGGCCAGTAGGACCCCGCTGGGCGTCCGGTGTGCGCTTCCTGAACGACCACCCATTCCCAGCGGAGTCCACCTACGCCGACGCGCTCCATGCCGTTGCAGACATAGAGCGCGCCGCCGATCAGCCCCGGAGTCGGAGAGACGCACTCCAGGACCTGATCCCGCACGAAGGTCATGTGCGGGCCTTCCGCCACCGCGCAAAGCGCAGCGATTGCCACCGATTAAGCGCCGGAAAGTCGTGACCGTTGCGCCACTCGAAATAGCCCCGGCACCCCTCTAGGCCCGGAACGTGCTGCAGGGCCCAAAGCGGCCCCAGCGGCGTCCCCAGCCAGAACGCGCACCACCACCAGTAGATCGTGTCCCTAAGAGCTCGGTGGAGGCCCAGAACGCGCACCTCAACAATGAGGTTCTGGAGCGCCGATGCTCGCCAATCCGTCATCACCGCCTCCTCTCCGGCATAGCCCGCGTGGAGCGGGTCACCGTGTATTCCCGCTTGGGCGAGGTCGATGACTGGAAGATGGGCGCCTGCATAAACTGGCGGCGGTACTCCTCGGGAGACATGCGCTCGCGCTCCTCCTTCAGCAGCTCCAGATACTCAGGCGCCGGCGGCCATGTGCCGAACCAGGATTTGTTCCAGCTCATGGTTCATCGAAGGCAATGCGTGCCTTCCCCTTCTCAGTGATGGCCAGCGCCGGCTCTTTGCCGCCGTGCCGCTGGATCACCACGTCATTGACCACCGCCCAGCCCTCGCTGACCAGCTTGGCCCTGATGTGGGCCGGGACAGCCCTGCAGGCCACCGGATGCTCGCGCGCCCGCACCAGCACGCTCAAGGCGTCCGGTGATAGCGGGCTCGGGTTAGCCCCCTCCATAGAACGCGCTCCCGTAGAAGGCCACGGCGCCCACCGCCAGCAATATCCAGCCAGCGACACGCGCCTCCCGCTCCAGCGAAGTGACGGTGCCGAAGATCAGCCCGGCCGCCGCGCACATCATGCACAAGCCCCAGATTTGCGGAGTGATCGTCATGGCCGCACCACCGGCACGAACCGCTCAACAAAGACGATGCACGCCGCCAGCCCGCCGCTCAGATATGCCTTGTAAGCGCCATCCAGGAAGCCGGGATTGTCGGTGGCTCCCAGCTCCCGCCGAACGCATGCCACACCCTTCAACCAATCCCAGGGATCATTGACGTTCCCAGGGTGCATTACCACCGTAGGATCAGCAGGCCGTGCGATCCCGTTCCGGGACCAGCAGTCCGCAATTTTGTAATTGCCGTCCTCACCACCAGCCATCGCGTCTCTCCTCGCACGGCACCAGTGCTTCCGCATCAGGCTCAAAGCCCTGCGTTCCTGCAATATGCGCCCTCACCGATCTTGCGCAAGAGGAAATCAACAGACGGTGTTGAAAAAATGCGGGTCGGAAGGGGCGTTGACGGAAGCGTGTCACAAGATGCATTTTGCATTTGGCGACCTCCTGAATTTCAAGGGAAAATTTGTGATGGCGGGGAAGGGGAACCCCAAGGGGACGAACAACGGCGGGGGCATGCGCAAGGGCTATAAGACCCGCAAGGTCATGGAGCGGGAGCTACGCGCGGCCCAGAAGGCGCTGGCGGAGGAAGTTGAGCGGAACGGGGTCAAGAAGGCCGCGGAGCTCAACGGGAAGATGCCCAAGGACATCCTGTTTGAGCTGAGCAACTACTTCTACTCGCTGGCGGCGCAGTTCCAGCCGATCCCGACAAATGAGCGGGCGGACCCCAAGCAGTTTCAGACCTACATGAAGATGGCGGCCGATTACGCCGCCAAGGTCGCCCCGTATTATCACCAGAAGCTGGCTACCCTGACCGTGGTGCCGATGCCGATGGACCTCACCCGGCTCTCCAATGAGGAGCTGATCCAGCTAGAGGCGCTACATGCAAAGGCTTCCCTCCCTGGCGGAGATACGGGCGGAGCTATCAAGACGATCACAGCAGATCGAGCTTTCGCGGCTTGACCAATCCCGCGATGCCGTCCGGGTCCGCTGCAAAAGTCTAGCGGCGTTCATCAAGGAAGCGTGGCACATCCTGGAGCCCGGGACGCCGCTCAAGTGGAATTGGCACCTGGACGCCATCTGCGAGCACCTTGAGGCGCTGACCTTCGGCACATTCCTCAAGATGGGTTACCGCAACAGGTTACTCATTAACGTGCCCCCGGGGCCAATGCGTCACGACTCGCAGGTGGAAACAGCGCGCGGCCGTATCCCGCTCAGCGAAGTGCGCGTGGGCGATATGGTTCTCACCCATCGTGGGCGCTACCGGCGCGTGGAGGCGGTGCACGATCAAGGCACGCTGCCCATCCTGCGAATCACCACGCACTCTGGCCGCGTTACTCATGCGGCGCCGACGCACCCGTACCTGACCCCTCGCGGATGGGTAGAGGCCAGCGAACTGCAGATCGGTGATGTGCTGGCGGTGGTCAACAGAGGCGAGGATCGTCCCGGCGCGGATGGCCTATCCCCGGAGGCCGCGCGGTTCCTTGGCTACCTCGTAGGGGATGGAAGCGTCACACATTCCATGGCCTCATTCGTGAACGCCGACAGGGAAGTGATCGATGACTTCTGCCTGTGCGCTGGCGACATGGGGTTCGAGACCAGCATCAGCCGGCGCAAGAGCCATTGGCAGGTTCGTGTCAAAGGCGGGGAGCGCGTGCGCGCGTATCTGCGAAGCCACGGGCTGCAGGGCTGCAGTTCCTACACCAAGCGCATCCCACCGGCCATCTTGAACGGGAACCGGGAGGCGCTGGCCAACTTCATCGGCGCCTATTGGACGTGCGACGGTGGCTTCGATGTCCGCCCCATCAGCGCTCGCGGGAGCAAGTTCCGCGCCTACGGCACTACGGTCAGCGCCGGTCTAGCGGAGGATTTGGTCTACGCCCTTGGCATGCTGGGGATTGAGTCCCGGCTACGCCCCAAGGCGCGGAAGCTGGAAACGGCAGCTCAACCCGGTGGCGTATATCGGTCCTTCAGCATTGAGGTGCAGCGCGAGTCGATGACGGCGATGTTTGCCGACATACCGGGCCTCTGCAGCGCTAAGCGGGCGCTCGCTGCTCAATGCCAGCGCTCTTTCGAGCAAACCTTGTGGGACGATCCCATTGTTGAAATAGCTGAGAGCGGCCATGCATGGTGTCTCTGCCTCACCGTGGAGGAGGATCACTCCTTCGTGTGCTCCGGCATCGCTGTCAAAAACTCGATGAAGTCCCTGATTGTCTCGGTGTTCTGGCAGGCATGGGTTTGGGGACCGTGCGGCCTTGCGCATTGGCGCGTGCTGACCACCGCCTTCAGCGACATCCCGGTGAACCGCGATAACTACAAAATCGCCCAGCTCCTCAAGAGCCAATGGTTTCAGGTCCATTGGCCGCTGAAATTTAACAACGTCGCCAACGGCACCATCCGCAATCAGGGCATGGGCGAGCGCCTGTCCGCGCCGATGGGCAGCGTCACCGGCCTTCGCGGCGACATCTTCGCCTTTGACGATCCGCACTCCACCACCAGCGCCGAATCCGACAAGCAGCGCGCGGACACCATCACCCAGTTCCGAGAAGGCATTCTCAACCGAACCAACGATCCCGAAACATCCATCATCGTGGTCATTATGCAGCGCCTCCACGCCAACGATGTGAGCGGCGTGATCCTCAGAGAGCTGCACGGGTGGATTCATTTGATGCTCCCTATGGAGTTCGAGCCGGAGCGCCGCTGCAAGACACCCATCTTTGAGGACCCGCGCACATTCGAGGGCGAGCTCCTGGACTACGCGCGGTGGACCCAGGAGACGTGGGAAGCCTTCAAAAAGGACACCACGGCCTACGCTCTCGCCGGTCAGTATCAGCAGCGCCCCACCTCCCGCGAAGGCAATATGTTCAAGCGCGCGTGGTTCGCGGACAAGCGGATCAGGGTGGCACCATTCGGCACCCGCTGGGTCAGGCACTGGGACCTCGCTGCGACGGCCGCCAACCGCGAGGCAAACCCCGCTGCAGTGGGCACCGGCGCCCGCACGGCCGGCGTCAAGATGGGCCGCACTCCGGACGGCCGCTTCATCGTGGCGGACAGCAAGCTGCTCCGCGAAGAAGGCTACACCGTCAAGGACACCATCAAATCCACCGCCCAGGGGGAGCGCACCGTCGAAATCAGCTTGCCCCAGGACCCAGGGCAGGCCGGTAAGGTGCAGAAGTCCGATTTCATCAAATTCCTCGCCGGCTTCCGCATCCATGTGGAGGCGGAGACTGGCGAGAAGGCTGACCGCGCCCGCCCCTTCGCGGACCAGTGCGAAGGCGGCAACGTCTATCTGCTGGACCCCAGCCTCGGCACGAACGATCCACCGCCGGCATGGATTGAGCCGTACCTGGACGAGCTATGCGACTTCCCTACCGGCAAGCTCAAGGATCAGGTGGACGCCAGCTCCGGCGCCTTCGGTCGGCTGGTGCAGGGGCAGGCTCGCACCACGGCGCTCCCCATCGTGGTCACCGCTCAACGCACGGACCCCACCGCGCACCCCGAGAACATCGCGCCGCGCGGTTGACTTCGACTCACCGTGTTGATTCACTAGGGCGTCAGGAGGATCATATGTCTGGACCGATTGTTGAGCGGCTACGCGAGGCCGACCGGATGGGGCTGCTGTCCGAGGACATGCGCCGGGAATACAGCGACGTTCTGGCACCGCCATCCGTACAGTGGCCGTTCAAAGGACTGCTGGCTGGCGCTTACTCAACCGTTGTGGCCGACCCGCCGTGGTACTTCCGCACCCGCACCACCACGGTTTCAGACCGCGATCCTCAGCGACACTATCCGGTGATGACGCTGGACAAGATCACGGAACTGCCGGTCAAACACCTCGCCGCGCCTGACGCCCACCTATTCCTCTGGGTCACGGGTCCGTGCTTGCCGCAGGCGTTTGCCGTCATCGAAGCGTGGGGCTTCCGCTATAGCGGCGTGGCCTTCACATGGATCAAGATGAAGCGCTCCTTCAACCCAAAGCAGTTGCGCCTTCTGCCAACGGCGGAGTCGGACCTGCATGTCGGGCTGGGCTTCACAACACGGAAGAACGCCGAGTTCTGCCTCCTAGCCCGGCGCGGCAGTGCCAAGCGCTCAGCAAAGAACGTCCGCGAGGTGATCCTGTCCCCTGTCCGTGAGCACAGCCGCAAGCCGGAGGAGTTTCGAGACCGGGTGGAGGCATATGTTGGCGGCGGTCGCATAGTTGAGCTGTTTGCTCGCTCCCCGCGCCCCGGCTGGGACGCATGGGGCAATGAGACGGACAAGTTCGATGTCCATGAACACGCCTGACGATCCGGCCGCTGAGGTTCATTCTGCAGCCTCCAAAAATGGCGCGAAGTGCTCGGCCGTAGTGTCGCCCAGCGGGAGCCGCGGGCCCTGCACCTCGCCACTCCCGACGCGCACGCCCAGGGCATAGGCATCCTCACGCGCGGCCGTAATGCGGTGGACAACTGTCGGACTCCATGTCCCCTTGGCCATCCCCACAACGTGCCCGACGCGGTAAAAGGCCCACGCCACAAACGCCACTCCGATGAAGTAAATCAGCACGTCCATAGCGCGCACAATTAAACAGCCGGTGTTGACTTTGCAAGCCCGGCGTCACGATGCTATGACGGTCCCCATCTTTCGGGGGTCCGACATAAATGGCGCTGCCACAGGTGTCAGCCGTCTACATGCTGACCAACACGGTCAACGGTCGGCGCTATGTTGGACAGGCTAAAAACGTCCGCACGCGCTGGTACTGGCATCGGAACGCTGCCAACGGGGCCCCAAACAGCAAATACAGTCAGCGCACCGCCATTGCCAAAGCCATGCGAAAGCACGGGGCGGAAAAGTTCACAATTACGATTTTGGAGGAGTGCGCTCAGGACGTCATTGACGAGCGCGAGGTGTTCTGGATTGCCCAAATGGGCACCATGCACCCGGCTGGATATAATCTCACCACTGGCGGCAAGCCAGCCCGCAGAGCCTTAGACGTGGGTGCCAAAATCTCAGCCGCCAATAAGGGGCGCGTTAAAACCCCGGAGTGGCGCGCAAAGCTCAGCGCTGCACACAAGGGCAAGGTTATCTCGGCTGAGACCCGCGCAAAGATCAGCGCGCTGCAGCGGGGTCGTCCACAAAAGCCTGAGGTTAATGAGAAACGCCGCGCTTCCATGCTGGGCAAGAATAGGCGACCATGTTCCCCCGAGAAGCGGGCCAAAATCTCCGCCACCCTGAAGGCGCGCAACGCCGCGCGTAGAGAGGCTGCCACATGGCAAACAATGTGATCCCCGCTGAAGCACCGGCGCGCCAAACCACCAATTTCGGGGCCATCCCTATACTCACCAACGGGATGACCTTCAGCAGCCTTGGGTCGTACGGACTCCGCCAGTTTTCGGGGTTCGTGCGCGAGGAGTTCTTGCCCCAGCTCCAGGGTCGTCAGGGAGCCACGATCTACCGCGAGATGAGCGACAACAGCCCCGTGATCGGCGGCATGATCTTCGCCATCCAGTCCACCATGCGCAAAGTGAGCTGGCGCGTGACGGCCGCGGCGGACACGCCGGAGGCCAAGGAAGCGGCGGACTTTGCAGAAGGGCTGATGGACGATATGGCCGTCACATGGGAGGACGTCATCGCTGAGGGCCTATCCATGGTGACCTATGGCTACGCTCCCATGGAGCTCTGCTACAAGCGCCGGCTGGGTCACGATCCCGGGTTCATGCCTCTCCGGCCCGGCAAGCGCCTGCCCCGCTCCAAGTTCGATGACGGCAAGGTCGGCTGGGACAAGATCGCCATTCGCGGTCAGGACACCGTGCTCAAATGGTTTTTCGATGATGACGGCAACTGGCTGGGCCTAACCCAGCAGCCTTGGACCGGGCCCATCCTGGACGTGCCGGCGGAGAAGCTGCTGTTGTTCCGGCCGTCGCAACATAAAAATAACCCAGAGGGTCGTCCGTTGCCCTTGGATACGCCCGTGCGCACGCCGCGCGGCTGGTCCACCATGGGCGCCATTGCGGTTGGGGATCAGGTCTACGATGAGACCGGGGCCGTGCGCAGTGTCACGGGCAAGTCAGAGGTGTTCACTGATCGCCCCGTATATGAAATCGAGTTTTCCACGGGCGTGAGAATCAGGGCGGATGCCTGCCACATCTGGCGCGTGACCGACGCAAACGACCGCACCGCCGGGAGAGCCCGCGACTTCACGACCGAACAGCTTTTCAACCAGATGACTCGCGCGGATGGTGACGGTCTGGAGGAAGCACTCCATTCGCCGTCTGAGGAGCGACACAAGTACCGCAAGGCCCGCAACATCTCGTGCGGCATGGCGCCGATCCTGCACGGGGACGATGTGCTCCTGCCGGTCGATCCCTATGTGCTTGGGTACTGGCTGGGCAACGGCATCACTGGAAAGAGCGCGTTCTCCGTTGGTAAGTTGGATCGGGACTGGGTGTGTGCCGCCTTTGCGGAAGCCGGTTTTCCGACGATTAGCGACGGCAACACCACAGTAAGCGTTAAGGGCCTCACCAGCCCGTTGAAGGCCGCTGGGGTATTCGAGCGAAAGCACATCCCTCAGCGGTATCTGCTGGCCTCCCCTGCCCAGCGCCTCGCATTACTGCAGGGGTTGATGGATTCGGACGGCTACGCGCCGGGGACCGATTCGCACGATCCTGCCAGCACGTTCGCCAACACCAACATGGAGCTGGTCGCCGGCATTGAGGAGCTGGTGCGTTCTCTGGGCTCACAGCCGCGTTGCCGGCTGTTGGAGAAGGCAGGTTCTTTGGGCGGGGTTATCAACGGCCATCAGATCGTCTCTCGACTGGACTGCTACGAAGTCCGGTTCATGAGCGACTTGGCCGTCCATAGACTGCCCCGCAAGCGGCAGGCTCAAGTGCGTAAGCGCACCCACCGCACCAGCGGCCATTTCATTCGCTCGATTCAGAAGGTGGAAAACGCGGATACTGTCTGCATTGAGGTGGACAGCCCCTCGCACCTGTTCCTTGCCGGCGAAGGCATGGTGCCGACGCACAACAGCGTGCTGCGCAACGCCTATCGGTCCTACTACATGGTCAAGCGGCTTGAGGAACAGGAAGCCATCCTGTTCGAGCGCATGGGCGGCATCCCGGTGATTAAGGTCCCCGGCAACCTGATCGAGCTGGCGCAGGCCGGGGATGCTCAGGCGATGACTACCCTTGAGGGGTTCAAGCGAATCGCCATGAACCTCCGCATTGACGAACAGATGGGCGTCGTGTTCCCGAGCGACGTGTTCATGGATGAGAAGGGCGGCGGCTCCCAGCCGATGTATTCCCTGGAGCTGATTTCCCCCGGCGGCGGCAAGGGCGGCGGTAGCGCCGCGGACAGCAACGCCATCATCACCCGGCACAACAATTCGATGATGATGTCCACGCTTGCGGATTTCCTGATGCTGGGCCATGGGCCCAACGGCACGGAAGCGCTGGCGGACAGCAAGAAGGGCATGTTCTTCCAGGGCGTGGAAGGCTACCTCAACAGCATGGCCGCCGTAATCAACAATGACGGCCTGGGCCGTATCTGGGACCTCAATGCGATGGACCCGGACAGCAAGCCGCTGATCGAGCCGGACCTCGCCCAAGAGCTGGACCTGGACATCCTCGGGAGCTTCATCGAACGGCTGGCCAACTCCGGCATGGCCGTGTTCCCGAACGCCTCCCTCGAATCGGCCCTCATGGATGCCGCGGGACTTCCGGACATTAATGATCCATCCGCCCTCAGCTTCATCAATGAGGCGGGCAAGGATGATGACTTTGATGACCCAACGGCCATCGTGGGGCCCTATGCGGACGCCAAGTCGGAGGAGCTGGCCCCTACCCCGGCGCCGATCATTCAGGCGCCGGGTGACAAGCCACCGCCGGCTGCAGGAAGCCCCAAGGACCAGCTCAAGAAGATCGTGGACGCCAGCCTTGCGCGCCGCGTGCTGCGTAAGCAGGGCGGCTCCATCGACACGCGCCGCGCGCCCATCCGCCGCTCCTCCATCGCAAAGTAGAAAGCCCCATGGCCAAGCGCGTCAGGCCAGCCAAGCACTACCAGCGCCTTGACGCGCCCGTGCGCCGTCTGGCGGATCGCAACATCCACCGCATCGCGCGGGCCTTCAAAGCCGCCCTGGCAGTGCTGGATCGCACCTTTGACGGCGAGGCGGCGCTCTACCTGTTGCGGGAAGGCCGGTTGCGGGAAGTGCTGGACGTCATGAACGTGACCCACCAGCAGGAGGCCATGAAGCGGCCGCTCGGCATGCTGGGGAACGTCTGGCTGGAAAGCGGGGAGATAGGGGCGCGGCGCCTCAACGGGCAGTTCAACGCGCGGCAGAGGGTGGTGCGGTTCCGGAAAGCTCAGGCCAGCCTGGAGGAGAGACTACAGGCCGGCCCTCGCTTTTACGGAGGTCCCGTAGGACGTACCGTCTCGCCGCCGATATTGGACCTGGAGACCCTGATGTCAACGGCCGTCACCAAGGACGCGGCGGACCTGTTCAACTTCGACCGCTTCGATGAAGTGACCCAGCTCCGCATCCGTGCCTATCAGGACGAGCTTATTCGCCAGCTCGGGGCCGACAGCCGCGCGACCATTGAGGCCACCATCATGGACGCTATGCGGCAAGCCCGGACGCCGGAGGAGGTAATGCACCGCATCCGTGCCGTGATAGGTCTCACGCCTAAGCAGGCGGCCGCCGTTGTGCGGTTCCGCCAGCAGCTCATGGACGCCAATCCGGCCGCTGCAGCCCGCTCCCTGTTGCCCGTAGCCATGCGCAACGCCATCAAGACCACCTTCGCCGCCGGACAGGGCCTCAGCCTTGATCGGATCGACACTATGGTGCAAGCCTATCAGGACCGCTACCTGGATTACCGCGCCCTCAGCATCGCCCAGACGGAGACCACGCGGGCGGCCTCCCTGGGGCTGCAGGACTCCTACGCCCAGGCGGTGGACCGCGGCGCTCTCCCGAAGGAAGCCATCCGCCAGTATTGGCAGGTGTCGCTTGATGAAAGCCTATGCGATCACTGCATTTCCGTGGTGGACAGCAACCCAGAAGGCGTCCCGTTTGGGGAGCCATTCGATAGTGACGAAGGGCCGATTGACGCCCCTCCCCTTCACGTAAACTGCCGGTGCTCGCTGGAGTTCGTCACGGACCTTGATCTGGTGCCGGACTGAGCGTAGAGAGCCCGTGGTCGCGGGTTCGAGCCCCGCCAGCGGATCGAATGACGAGCTGTAGCTCAGTTGGTAGAGCATCCGAAGGGCGTCCGGGGGAAACCCTGGGGCGCCCTTCGGCGTTCTGGGGGTTGCGCCGGGGCCGGACTAAGAGCATGGTGCTTGGTGCGTCCAGGGTCCCTCTCTGGATGGTTTTTCCTGACCTTCAGGCCGCCGGTGAGAAGCCCGTGCGGCCTTTCTTTTTGCGCGCCTTCTTGGCCTTGGGCTTGCTGGTGCGCTCCACCGCTGCAGCAACGGCCTTCTTAGCCAGCTTCAGGCGAGCGCCCTTGGGCTTGACGTCATTGGGCCGGTATAGGGCGCCACGGGCGTCCGGGTCAGCGCACGTGCCCCAGTGACGGCGGCCGCACGTCTTGCAGAGCGGTGGGTCGGTGGCTTTGGATCGCTCAGTCATGGCGTCACCCGTTCAACAAGGTCTGCGAGGTTAGTCATTCAGACCTCCAAGCGACGAGACACGCAAGCGCGTCCGCCCACACGTCTTCTGGCACATCCTCCGGCCTGGTCATGATGCCTGCTCCTGTAGTGCGCGGGCGTTGAGTATGGCCAGAACGATTGCGACGGCGAGCGATACCGGCGACATCACCTGTACGGTCGTCCCTCGCATGTTCTCAATCTCGACAGTCCATCCAATGCGCCGCTTTGGAGGCGCGGTGTAGTCCTCGCCAATGTGGCCGATGGACCACCCCGGCAGCACCTTCTCCATCAGAGCCAGAGCGGCGTCGGTGAATGCCTCAGCTTCAATGAGCGCAGCTATCCTTGCGCGCGTTGCCAATTCTTCGGAGAACGGTTCGCCTTGCGGCAACAGCGCGAGAGCGTCAGTCAAGATCGCGGCGTGATCAAAGACGTCATCCGTCGCCTTCTCCAGCCTACCTATGAGTTCCTGTATCATTGGGATGGGGCTTTCGTGGTGGCGGTCATGCGAGCCAGCCGTTGAAGGGGTTTGCGAGCACAGCGGCGGCGAACACAGCGAGCGAGCCAAGGCGACCCCACGGCATCCACCAGCGGTGACCTTCGGGGAACATGCTGACCAGTCCGTAGCTGTAAAAGAACTGGTGGACACCGCAGACTGCAACAAGCAGCCCGACGAACCAGCCAATTGCGACTAGACCGTTCATTTACTTCTCCCCTTTAGTGGCGAGGGCAGCGCGACCGGCGTTGCTTAGCGCTACGTCAGGGCGCGTTCTGCTGCGCCATGTCCACGCCTCAAGAACAAGGCCGCCATTAACGATGGCCCGGTAGCCTTTCAGTGACAGACCGACCTCTTCGTAGCGGACATGTCGGTAGTGACCTTCCTCCGGCGAGAGCTTGCGAAGGAATTTGGTCTGTGCCTTCGTGAGCCTCATCTACTTCTCCCTTGGGCGGGCTGCGATCATGGCGCGGAGACGTTCGACTATCTTTTCTTTGACGGCATTGGCTCCGGCCTTCTCATTCTGAGTGCTTCCGATCACCCAACGGTCCCAGCGGACCAACTCCGAGATTAGCGCCTCGATACCCTCGCGAAGCCCCTCACCCGCTGGGCTAGCCGCTTCCGGCTCTAGGGGTGGAGAGAGGGCGGCGTGCGCGCGACGGAAGTCGCCAGACTTGAGTTCGGCGAAGATGCCGAAATGTCCGTCAGCCTCAATGCCTAATGGTTCGTTGTCGGACCATCCGTCCTCGTCGGACAGGAGTTCGCCAATCGCTGCGAATGGTCGAAGCGCCCCCTCAAGCTCTCCCACGCGGGCGCGGAGGGTTTTGATCTCGGTGATTGCCACGTCGATGGCAACGCCAGGTTCTAACGGGAGTACGCGAGTGCCAAGCTCAATGAGCCAGCCAGTCTGCGCCTGCGAGTTGCGGCCAGCCCGATAGGCGTATTCAGCCAACCCGCGTCGCTTGTCGAACCACGGGACATCGCTGGTATCGGGGTCGAGATACTGGCCGTCTTTCGACCACCACTTCGCGAACACTTCCTCCAACGCCTCCGCTCGTATCGTATCGGGGTGCTGGGATGAGAGGGCGGCAACAACGGGTTTGCGGTCGCCAAAGGCGGTAAGAATAGCGTCCGCAAAGTCCTGCGCGGTCATCTCCTCAGAGTGCGGGTCAATGATGCGACGCCCTGTTGCCCAACGGTGCATCATGCGCCAGAACTCTACTGTCGCCCCCTCGGCCTCTGCCCGTCCGTCATCGAAACCTTCGGCGTAGGCTTCATCATGCCCGGCCTCACCTTCGTCCCCCTGACCGGCTGTATCGGCTCCCGCTGGTTCGATGGACTTGGACTTGAATGAGCCGCGAAGCTCCGCAGGCCGAGACTGTATGCTCTGGACTGCCCTCGCCAAGCCGGATTGGGGAGAGGCAACGGCCTGAAGCTTGTTCAGCGCCGCGAGAACCAGCCGCGCATGATCGCTGGTAAAGCCGGTGTCGCCGCCAGCCGATTGCGCAAGGATGTGGTGCCCTAGCGCGGCGAAGGCGACCTTCTCATCCTGGCTCCACGCCACCGGCTCGCTCGTCGGCTCTACTGCGTCGGGTTTAAGCAGATCGATCTTCAAATCATGCTCGTAATGCGCCACGGCCATAGGGTCAGGCTTCGTCATGGTCTCTCCTCCTGATGAGCTGGCCGCCCAACGCTACGGGTCACCAGCGCGGCCGTGCTGATCCCCTCCTCCGCCTTGATCCGCACCACGTCCTCAATGGACACGGCGCCATCAGTCAGCAGTTTCAGCAGCACCACGATCATGGGCTCGCTCACCCCGTCCTGCACCCAGCGCCGAATGGTGCGGCCGTTCTTCTCCAGGAGCTGGCCCACGGACGTCTGGTTGAGTCCCAGGGCGGTGATGGCCTTCTCGAACTCGGGGCCGGTCATGGCGCGCTCCTCGCGTTGTCGATGTGCGCCAGTTCCGGCACGAAGGTCAGGGCGTAGACCCAGGGGTTGGACCGCCACGATTCTGGACCGCCGTGCAGATCGCCCCACAGGTCCATGTACCAGTCCCGGGCGGCGTCATCGTGCACCTCCTGAGGGTAGAGGTTCTTCGGCGCCATGGGGTGGCCCTCGGCCCGGCAATCGTCTGGCGTGATGTCCTGCAGTCGATGCACCCGCACGTCAGTGATGTGCAGGGTGATCCGGTTCGCCCAGCGCGGCATGTAGCGGCCGGCAAGCGCGGAGGGCTTCCACGCCCAGCCAGAGTGCAGGCCCTCGTCAATGAGCTCCGTCGCGTCCGCCGCGTAGCTCACCACTGGCATGCCCTTGACCACAACGCGCTTCAGCCCTTCCCGCACCCAGGCACGGTCACCGGGCTCCCAGGGCGGGGACAGGTAGGTGAGCTGGGTGGCGGCTACCTCCGCCAGCTCCTCCGGGCCTTCTAGCGCGGTCGCCAGCACGGAGCCGCCGTGACGATTGTGGATGTGCCAGTTGCCGTTGCCAGTTCGCTCCGGCTGAGGCTGGATCATCCGACGAGTCTGGGTCTTGCCCGTGCCCGGCTTGGCGATCTCCCGCAGGAGCGCTTGCACCATGGGCGTGCTGAAAGCGATGGGGCGGTCAGCCATGGCCGTGCATCCGGTTCAAGATGCTCGCCGTCGCCCACGCGACGTCCATGTTGATGGCGCCGCACAGATCGCGCGTCTCGCCGTTCTCGCTCCGGATGATCCGCGCGTGGCCTTTCTGAAGACGGGCTTGGTAGTAGGGTGGTCTCGGCAATCGTTTCTCCTCTGCCATCTGAAATATAGGGCACATCGCCCTAGTAATCAACAAGCGCTGTTAGGCGGTCACCACCTTGGGCAATGGAACGGCCAAGTCCGTCCCGTCGCGGTAGTTCACCAGCACCGCCTCCACCAAGATCAGGTGACGGTGCTCCTCCACCCCAGGCTTGACGCCTATCTCCTCGCGGTGAGCGCTCGCCCAGATGGCGCCGTGGTTCTGCCAGCGCACGTGGGCCGCGCGCATATGGACGGGCATCTTGCGGCCGCTGGGGTCGTGCTTCACCCGGCGGCCGGCGCGGTCGTAGACGTGCCCAATGTGCACCACCGTGTGAGTCGGGATCGCCGGCTTGCCGTTCTTAGCGCGGGCCTTGTTGAGCGCCGTGGGTTCAATCGTCTCGCGCTCCACGCCGTTGATGTTGGTCACCATGGCGCAGAGTAGGATCGCCCGCGCGACGTGCGGGATGATGTCCTTGCGCGTGGCGTCGTTGCAGCTCACCTTGAAGCCAGTCTCGCCGGGCTTGAACGCCTCGTGGATGTTTGCCGTGCGCGCCTCACCGAACATCTCGGCATTGAGCTTCACGTCCTCCTCGGTGAGCGGGCGGTCCAGGACGTCAAACTCTACGTGCCCAACCATGGGCTCCGGCCACAGCTCCTCATTGACCCACTCGAACACTCGGAAGGCTACCCTCGGATAATCGTGCTCCTCCAGTGCGCAGATGTAGCGGTAGTCCCGGTTGCCGCCGTAGAGCTCCACCAGCATTCGCGGATAGGGCAGGCGCATGCGGCCGACGCTCAGGATGGCGTCCAGGCTTTTCAACACCGCGCCCCAATCCAGTTCGTGAAACATGGCCTTGTCCAGCACCATGTGCGGGACGCTCAGCCAGTCAGATCGCAGCGCGTCCCGTTCGGCAATGGAGCCGGGCAGATCGCCAGGATGCTCCAGCGCCTCATGCAGCTTGGTGTGGATCACCGGAGCCTCCGCCACAGTTCGAGGAAGGCGGTCCAGCTCGCCGCGCCGACGCCGGCAAAGAGCGCCAGCGCCACCAGCACAAGGCCCCAGTTCAGGGCAATCTCCATCCCGGGGCTCATAGCTTGTTGTCCCGCTCAAGCTCGTCCAGCTCCTCGGCGGAGAGGCTGTCCATGAATTCAGCGACGGCCGCGACGTCACCGGCGGTGTAGCCTTGGCGCTTCAGCGTCGGAACGCCCATTCGGTTGAGCTCCATGTCCGGGTCCACGTTGGCCACCGGCTGCAGAACCGCGTCGGCGGGAACCCGACAGTAGCGATACCTCGGATCATGGGTGTTGCCGCTCAACCGGATCAACAGTTCTTCCGAGCGCACGGCCCAGATGTCAAACTCCAGACCGGCGCCCTTCGGCACAAGCATCACTTCCGTTCCGGCTGGGATCGTAATGGTCATGGTGTCGCGGCTGAAGTCCGGGTAGGTCACATGGACGTCTCGGGTTGTCACTGAGGTTCGCATCGCTCAGCTCCCGATGGTGTTGTAGTAGCCCGGGCCACGGACGCGCACCTTGCCGCCGTCCAAGCGGTCGCAGACCTCCACGCCGGCGCCGGTGAACCAGATGGCCGCCGCATTGCAGTCATCGACCGCCTCGGCGTCGATCACCGCGTAGATGGGCAGCTTCCAGTTGCCCGGAGGCTGAATCTTCTTGAAGTGCGCGTCCCGCTCGCGCTGGGCGACCTCATAGGCGGCCGGGTCACGGTCGTGATCCTCCCGGCTCGGCATCTTCCACAGTTCGGGTTTGGTAACAGCCATCGGTCTCTCCTCGCTGGGGGTTTCAGATTGTCGCGTAGGCACGGGCCAGGGCGCGGCGCTCAGCCTCGTCCTCTGGGTCCGGGCCGTCGCCTTCGTCCGGGTCCTGCTCGCGCGGGGCCATGGAAATGTCCGGCTGGTTCTCCGCCCAGCGCAGCATGTGCTGGAGGAAGTTCGCGCGGGTGGTGGGGCTGGCGGTCGGGCTCAGGTCCAAGCCCATCCCGAACCGGATGGCCGCCGTGGCGATGGCCGCCTCAATCAGCGGGCGGTGGTAGTCATTGGCCAGCCGCAGGGCGTCCATGACGTCATCGGCGCTCACGCAATACGGCCACGCGCGGGGCGCGGGTGTCGTGGTGGGCATAGGTGCCTCCAGCGCCAGCGCAGGCTGCTCAGCGGCCGCCTTTGCCGCCTTGGCGCCCCATGGGAGCCCGAAGTGTGCGGCGCACGTCTGGCCATAGCCCACGGCGGTGGACCGCTCGTCCGTGAGCGCCCGGTTGCAGAAGCAGCACTTGCCGGTCAGGTGGCCGTGCTTCGCCGCCTCCCCAGCCGGGTCGATGGCGAATCGCATCAGCGCGTCCGTCACCGCCGGGGGCGGGGGATCACGCCGGGAGTGCTCAAAGTTGCCGTTCTGATGCACGCGGCCGAACCACGTGTCTCCGTCCTTCACCTGGAGCACGCCGGGGGTCGAGGACCGCTCGCCGGCCACGTAGATGGTCAGCTCGCTCGTGCGACCGGCGCGGTTGTAGCCCAGCACGATCTTGGGATGCTTCAGGTGCTCCGCGGCCGTGTTGAACAGCACGTAGATGGCGGCAAGGTCGCCTACCGCCTCCGTCTTGGTCTCAGCCTCGCCGGCGGAGCGCTTCGCCAGCAGCTCCAGCCAGTAGGTCTGCTTTTCGGTGGAGAACCCGCGGCCCTCCACGCTCCGGATCAGGTCGCGGGCAAAACCCCGGTCCTTCTCGCTCAGGTTGTTCAGGCCACGGGTCAGCTTGGCAATGGTGTCGGTGGGAATCATCGGCGTCTCTCCTCGCCTTCCCGGGGATTACGGTCCCGGGGTAACCGCTGCAGGTCCGTCCTGCAGTACGCACTAAATATCTAGGGCATTGCGCCCTAAGTTTCAACACCCATTGTTGACGAAATTGCAGAAAGACCCGATAAGCGCGATAAAGATGTCAACCCCAGGAGAGAAAACCCATGGTCCAGATCACTGACGCGGACATCCTCGCGCTTCTCAACGGCCAGCCCGTCGCCAAAGACGCCACCGTCTCTGACGTGCACGTGGCCTCAGCGGACGACGACGACAAAGCGAAGGCTGCAGTGGAGGGCGGCGCCAAGGCCCCGGTGGAGGAGAAGCCCACCAGTCAGGCGGAAGTGGAAAAGGCGCTCACCATCGCCATCGCGAAGGCGGACGTGGTGTTCTTCAAGGGGGAGGCTGACCTCTACGTGTCCCGGCCGCTTCCCAAGGGCTCCGCCGAACGGCTGCACGCCTGGGCGGTCGCCCAGGGCCTGCCCAACGTGGTGCCCCCGGACCTGATGCACGTCACCGTGGCGCACTCCAAGGCGGAGGTGGACACTGCCAAGGTCACGCCCGAGTCCACCCTCATGGACATTCCCACCGATAGCCGTTGGATCGGCCGACTGGGCAAGGACGGCGCCGCCGTGGTGATGCAGTTCTACTCGAAAGACTTGCAGGACCGCTTCCGCCAGTTCATCGGCGCCGGCGCGAGCTGGGACTTCCCCAGCTACATGCCGCACATCACCCTCAGCTATGACGCCCCGCCTCCGGCGCCCGCCAAGGACAATGAGGTGCCATCCTCCCTTGACGTCTGGAGCATGCTGGACGCGCCGCGCGATCCCCTGCAGCTCGGCCCGGAGGTGTGGGCCAAGTCCAACGACAACTGGACCAAGGACAACAATCTGGCCAAGGAGTACGCGGTCAAAGTCGCCAAGAAGGACGCCGCCCGCCAGATCATCGGCGGCTGGGCCTCCGTCTCCACCATCGGCGGGAAGATCGTTGTGGATAAACAGGACGACATGATCGAACCGGACGAGCTGGAGAAGGGCTTCCACGAGTTCGTCAAGTCCAGCCGGAAGCACGGCGAGATGCACGAGTTTGTGGGCACCGGAGACCTGATCGCCTGCCTCACCTTCACCAAGGCCAAGGAGGCGTTCGGCATCTTCGCCAAGGACCTGGAGACCGGCCAGCCGATGGAAGCCACCTGGGTGGAGTTCAAGGTTGAGGACCCGGGCACGTGGTCCAGGATCGAGTCTGGAGCCCTTCGTGAATTCAGCATCGGCGGCCGCGCCACGCCGGTGCCAGTGTGAGGCCACGGCCCGCCACCAGCTCCCTAAGCCCTGTCGGCTGGGCTATCCTTGAAACCAAACGGCGCCGGGCTCTCATGCCCAGCGCCGCTGATGTTCCAAGGGTTCTGGGAGCTAACCCGCCAGATCAACGCGCTCGCGCGCCGCGCTGACCGGGAAGCCCGCTAGATCGGGATTGCCATCTCCAGCCATCCGCCCAGGGCGATGGTGCCGATCATCATTGCCAGCAGGACCAGCGGATACATGCGGTCCATCAGGCCGTCTCCTTCTGCATCACCAGCTTGCTCAACTCCTCGGCATAGGCTTCCGCCTTGGCGCTGAAGCGTGGGCACATCGGCCGCTTGGCCATGTCGTGGCTCGGCGCAGGGAGCATCGGCACCACTGGGACGGCTGGAAGCTCCACGCCCTCCGGGAGGGCGATCAGCAGCGCTGCCTTGTAGGACCGGCGGGTCAGCTCATTGTGGCGCTGCCATGCCTTGAAGCCGCCCTGCTCATACCAGCGGGTGCCAAACCAAGGGGCGTTCCACATCGGCACGTGGAGCAACCGGCTCTGCAGCTCGCGGATAGCGTAGATGCGGGCCAGCTCGTAGATCGTGCGTTCGGCCGCCGGGCCGCTGAGGGTCAATGTTACCATCAGTAGGGCACTCCCACTTCATCGACCTCGGGCTCCATGGCCCGGAGTATCCGCGCCACGCGCTCATAGGCGGCGGCTTCTGAGGCCATAATGCGCTGGCTGGAGTTACTGGCCCGACCAGCGCGGCCACGGATAGCCTTGGCTTCAACAACCAGCGCCTCTCGCACCTCGGCAACGCTGGCATACTTGCGGTTTTCAATCAGCATCTCGTCTCTCCTCGGGTTGCTGCTACCCGTGAAATATAGGGCATTACGCCCTATGTAACAAGGGGTGTTGACAAATAATCGGCATGGAGGCATAGAAGGATCGTTGATTGACGCGGGCCGTTGCTGATCCGGAGTGCACGCCGGGGAGACGTAGGCCAAGGATGGGGTACTCCCGCACAACCCGTCTGCAAAGTGCCGGCCAAGAACAAGTAACCGCCCTCCACCGCCTATGGCAGTGAGAGGAGCGGCCGCCAGCCCAGGCTTCCGGTACAGGGCTTAGTTTCCCCCGCAAGGGGGAATGTCGCGGTAGCCACTCACTTCCGTGACGGTATGGGCGGGCGGCAATCAGGGTGACCAAGGCTTTTGCGCTGGAGTGGCGCGAACGCATGAAGCTCCCGCCGCTCCTCCATGCTTCTGTTGGGTGATGCATACCCAACAACCGAGATGGACCGAAGGGAGATAGCGGGTCGAGACGGAGCGCCTTCGGGGCTCTGGAGAGGTTTAGGGCAGTTCATGACAGCCCTTTTGGAATGCTGCGAGGCTCCTACGCCGTCCCGGATTGCAACCGGGGCGGCGTTCTGCTTTGTAAGGGTAGGGGCGGGAGCATGCCGACCGGCAAACCCCCAAGTTTTCCATGAAATGCTTCCGCACCCGCCAGTTTCAGACGCGGGGCTGACGCTCCCCGTGGAGGGAAGGACCGCCGGGTTCCGCAAGGGCCCGGCGGTTCCCTTTTAAGCTCCCACGATTTCCCGAAGATGCTGCAGCTCGTCGGCTGCGCATGTGGTGCCTTGGTAGACCACCCTGGGCACGCGCGGCGCGAGATGTGACACGCGCTCCGTTTTGGAGGTCAGCAGGCCGTCCGCCTCCATCCGCGCCAGTATCTTGTAGGCAAGCGGCTCTTTGAGATTGAGGCGCTTGGCAACGGCATAGCCGTGCATCTCCTCGCCGTTGCCGAACAGGCTCAGCACCTTCAGCGCTGGCACGCTCCAAACTTTCCCCGCCATTCCCCTCAGCCTCAGCGCCCCGGTTACTCTCCGGCTGGCTATGTCGATTATCAGAATTTTTGCCGCGAGGTAATGGAACCAAATCGCAAATGCGGGACGGGGCACCAATGCCGCGCATGCTCAAAGACCTGACGATCACCGAAGTGTCCAGCGTGGACCGCGGCGCGGGTGAGGGCGTGAAGGTCCTGCTGATGAAGCGCAACACCCCCAGCGGAGATGTCGAGATGACCAAGGAAGAACTGGAAGCCGCCATCAAGAAGGCCGCTGAGGACGCCGTTAAGACGGCTACCGCCGACATTTCCAAAGCTCTCAGCGAGACCCAGCGCGAGCTCAAGATCGCCAAGATGTCGCCCGCCCACAAGGCTCACTACGACACCCTGAAGTCCGAAGACGCCAAGAAGGCGTTCGAGGACATGAAGGACGAGGACAAGGACGAGGAATGCGCCAAGGTCGCCAAGGCGGCTCAGGCTGACCCGGCCATCGCTGAACTTGCCAAGTCGCTCAGTGCGACCCAGGCGGAGAACGCGGACCTCAAGAAGCGCTTGGATACCGTCGATCTGGAGAAGGCCCAGGCCGACTTCAAGAAGCGCGCTGCTGATCTGGGCGCCACCGCTGACGGTGACGGCGAGCTCATGCGCAAGGCGTACAACGGCGACAAGACCGCCCAGGACGCATGGACCGCGCGGCTCACCGAAATCACCGCTGCGCTGCGCAAGCAGGCGGATGCCGGCGGCCTGTTCACCACATTCGGCTCCACTCAGCCGGGCGCCGCGAACGGCAACGCCTACAGCTCCCTCATGGCCAAGGCTGAGGAGCTGCAGAAGTCCGATCCCAAGCTCACCAAGGAACAGGCGTTCACCAAGGTCTACACGGACCCGGCGAATGTCGATCTGAAGAAACGCTACGAGTCCGAGGAGGCCCGCGGACACGCTCAGGTCGCCTAGAGCGTTCGCTCTGCCCGGGGGGTGATCCTCCTCCCCACTACCCCGGGCAGGGTCTCCTGCCCAACCACGTCGCAAACTCAGTCCAAAGGGGACCGATGAAATGGCCGAAGAATCTCCTCTCCTCCACTGGGGCTGGGGCGTAGCCGGAGCGGACTACCGCAACAGCACGTATTCCGGAACCACGCACGCCGGTAACGGTGGCTCGCCGCAGTTCCAGGCGGTGCGCTTGTCCACTGCTGAGGACCAGACCATCCTGCTCTGCACCTCCTCCACGAACTCCTTCCTCGGCATTCTCCAGAACAAGCCGAACGATGGTGACGCGGCGGACGTGGGCATCTTCGGCGTCTCCAAGGCCGTCGCAGGCACCACCACCGTGGTGGCGGGCATCGACCTCATGCCGGACAGCTCCGGCTGCTTGATCCCGTACTCCTCCGCCGCTGGGCAGCGCGCGGTGGGCATGGCCATCACCAGCGCTTCCGCAGTTGGCGAAGTGTTCAGCATGCTGATCTACGGCGGTCACGGCGGTTCCGTCGCCTAATCCTCACGCTGGGGCATAAGCCCCGGCGAACCACTCCAGAAGGCCCGCGCGATTGCGGGAATTGAGAAGCAAATGCACCGTGCGGTGACAGTCAAAGCAGAGGCAGGCGAAGTTCTCGAACGTGTTGTTCGACTGATCTTCGTCGCGGTGATGCAGGTGTATGGCCTTCTCGCCGTGCGCGGCGCCGCATGCCTCGCATTTGCCACCGGCGTGCTCCCAGCGGTCTACCGCACCCTGACCGTACTTCTCGCGCAGTCGGCGCACCTTTTGCTCGTTAGTTGGAGTGCCGCCGGACGGAGCGCCGGGGAGGCGGTCCTTTTGGCGCCGCACCTCATACTTCGCTTGGCGGGCTATGTGCATGCCGCGGTGACGTTCGCAAAAGTGGCTGGAGCCCAGCATCCGTGGGGCCCCGCACTCAACGCAAACACCACGCCTGCGCCGCTCGGCACGCCTTTCTTTCGTGCGCTGCCTGTCGGCCATCAGGCACGGTTCGCACATCGTTTTCCCAGCTTTGGGAGGGGCGCCGCACCGCACGCACTTGAGACGCTCTTTGCTGAGCATCGCCTTGATCGTGTTCTCGTGGCAACCAAGCTGGCGGGCTACGGCCACGCAGCTCTGCAGTTCTTCGTACAAGCGAAGGGCTTCGTTTCGGTCAACTTTCAACAGCCGTTCTCCGGTTTGGTGGGCACCGTACCACCGGCCTGCGACGTGGACAACAGGAGCTAAAATTGCCACAACCCGTAGTTGGCGATGTGCATGTCGCAGCCGCCCTCACCAACATCGCCGTCGCCTACATCCAGAGCGAAGATGTCTACATTGCCGACAAGGTGTTCCCGGTTGTGCCGGTGCAGCATCAGACGGACAAGTATTTCCTCTGGTCCAAGGCCGACTTCTTCCGCGACGAGGCTCAGCAGCGCGCAGACGCCACCGAATCGGCCGGCACCGGCGTGAACCTCAGCACTGACAGCTACTCCGCTGCAGTCTGGGCGCTTCACCAGGACATCGGCCCGCAGGTGCGCGCCAACGCGGACCCGTCCGTTGACATTGACGTCGCCTCCACCCGCCAGCTGATGCAGAAGCTGCTGATCCGCCGCGACCGCATCTTCATGACCAAGTACATGCAGAACGGTATCTGGGGCACTTCCGTCACCGGCACCGCCAACGGCACGCCCGGCACCTCCACGCCTGCGCCGTGGGACGATGACGCCAACTCCGACCCGTTCACGGACATCGCCGTGGGCCAGACCACCGTGCTCCAGGCGACGGGCTATCTGCCCAACCGCCTCGTGCTGGCGTGGCCGGTCTATCAGGCGCTGCGCAAGCACCCGCTGGTGATCGACCGCATCAAATACACCACCAAGACCTTCGCCGGGACGATCACTCCGGAGCTCTTGGCCGCCGCGTTCGACGTGGAACAGGTCGTCGTCTCCAAGGCGGTCTACAACGCCGCGGGCGAGAACGTCGCCGCCAACATGAGCTTCATCATGGGCAAGAACGCGCTGCTCTGCTACGCGGCTCCCGCCCCGGGCCTCATGGTGCCGACCGCCGGCTACACCTTCGCGTGGCAGGGCTTCACCGGCATGAACAGCCTCGGCGTCCGCATGGTCCAGATTCCCATGAACTGGCTCGGCGTCGGCACGATCCGCAATGAAGGCGAGATGGCCTTCGACATGAAGCTGGTGGCCACGGACCTGGGCTACTTCTTCAACACCATCGTCACCTGAACATAACGCGAGCGTGGCCCCTCGGGGCTGCGCTCCATGACTTTCCGGGGAGAGGACCCATGGCAGTAATCCAGGATCACATGGTAGGCGGCGCGGAAGTGAAGCGCGGCTTCACGCGCGGGGGCGAATACGTCAAGCCCGGCGCCACGCTGACCCGCCGCGATCTACTCGCCATGCCGCGTCCCAACCTGCAGGCGCTGGTGGACACCGGCAAACTGCAGCTATTTCCGCCCACCCCCGGGCTATTGGGGGAGCCTGGGGAACTGCACCTAATCAACCGGGGCTTTGGCCGGTATGACGTGATTGAAGGCCGCATCCTCACGGATGAGCCGTTCCAGAGCAAGGAAGCGGCGGAGGCATTCATCGCGGAGACGCGCGCCAAGGCAGGCTTGCCCGGCGAGGAGCCAGCTCAAGAGTCGGGAACCACCCCAGCCCCGAACTAATCGACGGCACCCAAGGCGCCGTTGATCCCAAGAATCAAAACCCTAAGAGGATCGACAAATGCCCAACGGCTTTACCCAGCGCTTCCGCGGCAAAATCCAGGCTACCCAGCTCTGGCTGCAGGGCATCCCGCTCATGGGCGCCCCCGGCGCGGCGGTCTCCTACTCCACCGCCGGCACTCGGACGCTCGCCAACGAACCCATCAGCTCCATCAACGCCAGCTCCGCCATCTCCATCTGGACGCTGGGCTCCGCGCCCGTGCCGGGCGTGCGGAAGACGATTGAGCTCACGGCGGTCTCCTCCGGCGCCTTCCTCAAGGCCAAGGCGGGGACTGCGTTCGATGCTTCCACCAACACCGTCATCAAATCCACCTATCCGATGCGGATTGAACTGATCGGCGTGAGCACGGTACGGTGGAGCATCCTGCAGGCGTATCCGGACACCACGGCCGGCGGCGCTCCAGTAGGGGGCATTACGCTTTCCACCACCACCTAAGCGCGGGGCCTCAGCGCCCCGCCCAGACGATCCTGGGAGGGATTGAGGACCGATGACTGAGGCCGCCGCACAACCGCTGAAAGTTGCCATCGTAGGCACGGCGCCCACATCCCGCATGATGGCGCCGTTTGCTGACCCGAGCTGGCAAATCTGGACGTGCTCCGCAGGGAACGTGAACGCCCTGCCCCGCGTGGACATGTGGTACGAGATGCACGCGGTCATCGAGATGATGGCCCCTGAGAACCGCGCCATGGCGGAGCCGTTCTATGCGTGGCTCCGGGAGAAGTCCGACGCGGGCGTCTTCCATGTCGTGATGTGCGAGGTCAACCAGTTCGTCCCCAAGGCGATGCCCTATCCCTTGGAGGAGATGATTAAGCTGTTCGGGCGCAACTGGTTCACGAGCTCCATTGCCTACATGATGGCCGTCGCCATCGCCCGCGGCGCAACAGAGATTGGCCTGTTCGGCGTGGATATGGCGGCTGGGCAGGAACACTATGAGGCTCAGCGCGCGGGCTGCACCCACTTCATCGAGATTGCGGAGGCGCGCGGCATCAAGGTGCACGTGCCATTCGAATCGTCCCTCAAGGCGTCCACGCCGCTCTATGGGTATTGGGAGGGCTCCCCCTTCGGCCGCCGGCTGAATGCCGTGGCACAACAAATCCAGGGGAACCTCAACAGCTTCATCGCCCAGAAGGCCCAGCTCGAAAAGCAGATCGACTTCTTCCAGGGCGCCATGGAACAGATCAATTACTTCCGCCGGACCTGGGTGGACGGGGCGGAGGTTGACTGGAACATGGGCAACATCCCGGAGCTGGTGGAGAAGCTGAAAACGGCCGGTGCCCCGGCGCAGACGCTGGACGAGATTATGCAGCGGGATACCGCGCCAGCGCGCGCGGACGTCACGATCACCAGCCTCAACACCACCTCAGCCTTTGACGCGCTCCTCAAGCCGCCAGCGCCCAACGGGGCCATGCACGAACCCGAACCCAACCTGGAGAGCATGTCATGACCGTGTTCATTACCCAGCACGCCAACCTCCCGGCGCTCGCCAAACTGGGCGTGATTAGCAACCCCATCGCAGCCGCCGTGGGGCTTACCTCCGCGGCGGTGCTCACCCTTTCCACTCAGGCGGAGTACGTGCGGGTCAACGCGGACGGAGGCAGCTATCTGGGCCTTGTCGGCACGGCGCTGATCGGCTCCTCCACAGTGGCGCTCACCTCCACCAACGCCTTGCGCATTACCGCCAATGGCGCTCCGGAGCTGTTCGCGGTAAGTGCTGGGGCGAAGATTATCTGCGCCTCCACCTAAAAGGGGCCCACGATGGCCATTGACCCGACCCTCAACGCGGACTTCGTGACCTTCCCCGGGGACACAGTTATCCCCACATTTTCGTGCATCGACTCGTCCGGGAGCCCGGTGGACATCTCCGCCGCCACGGCAATCCAATGGCTGGTGCGCGAGACCGGGGAGGACAGCGCTGCGATTGCGACGGTCAGTTACACCACGGCGGCCGACAGCCCCATCCTGAAGCTCAACAACGGGTCTACCGGCGGCTTCACCGTCAACGTGGGCTCCACCATCACCACGGGCCTCAAGGGCGCCTATCAGCACCTCGCGCGCCTGACCTTCCCGGCGCCCATCAACATCGTCACCGCCATCGTCGGGCGCATGATGGTGGACCCTGGGGTGAACTGGTCCTACAACGCCGCGCTCGTGGGCAGCGTGCCCCTCTATGCCGTGCGCCGGGCCCTCGGGGACGTCATCCCGGACGACAAGCAGATGTTCGATACGGAGATCACCGCGGCGCTCAACGCGCGTGCGGGCAACGTGCTGCTGGCGGCGGCTGACTGCGCCCGTGCGCTGGCGGCCCAGTATGCGCGCAAGGTGGACACCAGCACCCCGGGCGGGATCAGCACTCAGTACGGCGAACAGATGAACAAATACCTGAAGCTCGCGGACATGCTGGCGTCTCAGTCCAAGCTCACCGGCCGCTATGTCACCGGCTTTGCCGGCGGTATCTCCATCGCCCAGAAGGTCAACACCCAGCTTGACGCTGACCGCGTGCAGCCCAGCTTCAACATCGGGATGACCGATAATCTGATGATGCCGGTGGCGCCGGTCGGCAATGAGACGCCGACGCTCCCGCTACCAGCGCCGGGGCAGTGATGCTCAGCGTTGAGCTCGTAGACAACGCCACGCTGAGGCTGGGGCGGCTTCCGGAGGAGACCCGCCGCCAGCTCCGGCCCGTCATGGTGCGGGACGGCAAGGACCTCGCGGCGCGCGTGCGCGGCAAGCTCAGCGGGCCGGTGCTGAAGATGAAGTCCGGCCGGCTTCTCAACTCCATCAAGAGCCAAATGGTGGAGAACGCCCAGACGATTTACGTCCGGGTGTTCAGCTCCGGCGTGCCCTACGCCGCGATCCATGAGTATGGCGGACAGACGCGCCCGCATATGATTGTCCCCAGAAATGTGCAGGCCCTGCACTTCATGGCATCAGACGGCGCGGAGGTGTTTGCTCGCGTCGTCCACCATCCCGGCTCCAAAATCCCGGCTCGCTCGTATCTTCGCAGCTCCCTGGAGGAGATGCGTGAAACGCTGATCCGGAATATGACGGAGGCCGGAAGGCCGCGCTGGAGTTGAGCTCATGACCATCGACCGGGAAGCGATTTATGAGGCCCTGTTCGCTCAGCTCCAGACGGCCGGGTCAACGTTCCGATTCTACACCCGCCGGTGGCGCTCCACCTATGATGACGAGAACGAGCGCCTGAAGCTCCTGCCCATGCTGGTGCAGTGGGAGCAAAACGAAAACATCGTGTGGACCAACCGCGGCGCGGGCCGCATCCTGACCCTCAGCACGATGCTGGAGGTCTATGCCAAAATCCCGCCCAGCCTCACGGGTCCCCCGGGACAGGCGCCGGACACCACGACGCCGGGCTCCTCCGTGCTCAACCCGCTGCTGGACGCCATAGACACGGCGCTGGAGCCGGACGATCAGCAGACCGGACTGTGCACGCTGGGCGGCCTCGTGATAGATTGCCGAGTGCAAGGCAACATCGTAAAGGTGTTGGGCGATGCGGACCCCAGCGGCCTATGTGGCGCGCTGGTCCCCATCGAGATTGAAATTGTCCCGTCCTAGCTAGGAGCCGCCCATGCCCACCATCCGCGAAGACCTTGAGGCTTGGGAGCGCACGTACCTGCAGGGGGCGACGGCGATGACGAAAAACACGGAAGCCTATAACCACATGGTTGAGGCGGTGAAGGTGCTCAAGAACAAACCCTGGGCGACCCTCGTGATCGCAAAGGACATGCAAATCAAATCCCCGGCGGAAGCGCTGGGCAAGGCGACCGAGTAACCCGCGCGCCGCTTGGGAGGGCGGCCTAACTCCAGGAGAGCAAAATGCCCGCCCAGCGTGGTCAGAGAGTCTTCGGCGCCGGCCGGTTCTACGGCATCCCGAACGCGACCGAATATGGAACCCCCTCCCCGTTCCTCGTGACCCAGGACGTGAGCCTGGAGTTCAAGCGGGACATCAAGCGCCTGCACGGCTACAACCAGATTCCGGTGGACGTCGCCGCGGGCATGATGACGATCACCGGCAAGATCACCAATGCCGTTCTGGCCGCGCGAGCGTTCAATGATCTGCTGATCGGAGGCTCCCTCAGCACGGGGCAAATCCCCTATGCGGCTGAGGAGACCATCACCATCACCTCCGGGTCCACTGCTACCGTGGCCGTCACCAATGGCGCCGCCTACATCCAGGACCTCGGCATCTACGGGGCGACGGATGGCGTGCCGCTGTTCCGTGTGACTACTGCCAGCGCGGTGACGGCGGACCAGTATTCCGTGAGCACACTGGGCGTCTACCAGTTCAGCTCCCTGTCCTCCCGCACGTCCCTAAAGGCGTCCTACCTCTACTCGACGTCAGGCGGCCAGACGGTCACGATGACCAACCAGCCGATGGGTAAGACCGGCGCCTTTGAGGCGGTCCTCGGGTTCCTCTGGGGCACGGAAAAGTCCACCATCAACCTGCCCAACTGCATCTCCTCGGACTACACGTTCGCCACCAAGCTGGACGACTTCATGAAGCCGCCCTTCGGCTTTGAGGCGGCGGAGTGGACCGATGGCTCCCTGGGCACCTTCAGCTTCGCGGAGCTGAGCTAAGGACGGCAATGCGGGACGGGGAGCGTCGGAAGCTGGTCTTCCAGAACCTATGTCTTGGGCACCCCGTCCCGACCGTCATGGCGGCCCTCCATCTCTCGGAGAAGGAGGTCATGGCGGACTTCAACTTCGTCGCTGCGAAAATCCGGTCCTATCGGTTTGAGCGACAGATGCCGGTGCTGGATGTCAGCACCATTCCCCTTGCCCGCAACCGGCGCGTGGATGCGTTGCTGACGCTCTCCCGGATGAACATGGACAAGGACCCCACCTTCTCAAAGATCGAGACGCTGCCCTATACGGCGAACACCGGGGGCGGTATGAGCTTAGCTGAGCAGAAGATGCTTGAAATGAGGATGAGGGCGACCAAGGGATGAGCGACGACAGGGAGATTACCATTGGCGGCAAGACGCACACGCTGAAGCCGTTCAAGCTGCGCCAGCTCCGCGAGATTGCGAAGATGGGCTCCGCGCTGGGGGATGACGCGGCCAGCGACAATGACAAGGCGGACTTCGGGTTCCGGGTGCTGGAGATGGCGCTGGAGAACGTGGAGCCGGCGGTGGATGGCAAGGCGGAGGACCTTGCGTTTGAGCCGGACGAACTGCAGGACGCCTTGACCAAAACGATGGGCCTTGCCGCCCTCAAGACCAAGGGTAATGCCTCGGGGGAAGCGACGGCCCCGGCGAACGGGGCCTAACCTACGCCGAATTTGTCGATGACCTGTTCGGCTCATTGGCAACCCGGGGGCACTACACCCCGGATGAAGTCTGGGAGATGACGCTGGACGACGCGGAGCGGCTGATCGGGTACTGGTCCCGCATCCCCCCGCTCCGTGATCTGGTCTCCATCATCGCCCAGGCCCTGGGCTGGGATGGCTCCGGCCGGGGACTACCCGTGGAGGGGGACGACGCGCCGGCCGCGCTGTTTGAGGTGCCCGGCGAGTTTGAGGACTGACGCATGGCCGGGGGCAGGGATGACGTAAGGGTCCAGTTCGGCGCGGACACGCGCGGGATTGAACAGGGGACCAAGGCGACCCAAGCGCTGATCGCTGGCCTCGCCAAGCAAGTCCGATCCATCAATGACGAGTTCAAGGCGCTGGGGCGGCAGATGGCGGCCGCCATCACCGTGGCTGGCATCCAGCAGTTCATCCAGAGCATGGCGGACTGGGGCGACCAACTGCAGGACACGGCCATGCAGCTCGGCGCCACCACGGAGCGCGTGAGCGAGCTGGCCTACATCGCCAACGCCTCCGGGGACACTCTGGACAGCGTGGCCATGGGCATGCAGCGACTCGGCCGCAACGCGGCGGAAGCGGCCAGCGGCTCCCAGAATCAGGTTGACGCCTTCAACCGGCTCGGCATTTCCGTGACGGACGCCTCCGGCAAGCTCAAGAGCATGGACCAGCTCCTCCTGGAGACGGCCGATTCCTTCTCCCGTCACGCGGACGGCCCGGAGAAGGTGGCGCTCGCCATGGAGCTGTTCGGCCGCGCCGGCGTGAACATGATCCCCATTCTGAATGAGGGGCGCGCTGGGTTCGAGCGGCTGGAACAGGTGGCGCAGCGCACCGGCACAGTGCTCAGTGCGGAAACCGTTGCCGGCATGGTGGCGGTCCAACAGAGCGCGATTGAGCTCAAGGTCTCCTTCCAGGGGCTCGGCATTGCGCTGTTCAACGTGTTCCAGCCCGCCATCAACGGGCTGATAAAATCCATCGCTGGGCTGGTGCAGCACATCACTGGATGGGTGAATGAAAGCTATGAGACCGGCGGTGCCATGCGCTTCGTCGCGCTCATGGCGGCCGCGGTGACGTCCGCGATCATGGCCATGGTGGCGGCGTTCGAGCTTCTATGGGACGTGGCCAGCGCCGTGCTCAGCAGCATCGGACAGTCACTCAGCGCCACTGCAACGGCGGTCGGCTACGCCCTGCAAGGCAACTTCGCGGCCGCCGGGGAAGCCATCAAGGCTGGCGCCGGAACCATCGTCAAAACGTGGGAGGACGCGGGCGGCAAGATTGGCGGCGTGCTGACCAACTTCAAGGACAACATCAAGGAGATGTGGAACGCCGTGCTCAACCCGCCCGCGTTCCAAGTCCCAGGCGGCGGCCCGGGCATGGGCACCGGCCTTCCCTCCTTCGCCTCCCCGAGCAATTTTCAGGCCGCCCAGGAAAGGCTCAACCAGCTCAAGCAGACGCTGGGGGAGGTCAAGAGCATGTTCCAGAGCACCATCTCCAGCATTATCAGCGGCTTCGACAAGGCAATAAGCGGGCTGATTACCGGCACCATGTCATGGAAGGAGGCCATGTTTACGGTGCTCGACTCACTGTGGAGCACCTTCGTGCGCTTCATTGAGGATTGGGTGGCCAAATGGCTGGCCGGTGAGCTGACCATGATGGTGGCGCACCAGAACGCCAACGCGGCGAAGCTGGCCAGCGACATGGCCACGGAAGACGCCGCCGCCGGCAAGATGATTCTGGAAGCCATCAAAGCTATCTTCGTGAGCTCCAAGCAGACGGCCGCTGGCGTTACTGCGAACCTCGCGCCGACGCTGGGCCCCTTGGCGCTCCCGGCGGGCGTTGCGGCGGGCGCGGCCGTCGCCGGGCTGGCGTCCTTCGATGTGGGCGCGTGGAACCTGAACCGGGATCAGGTGGCCAAGGTGCACAAGGGGGAGATGATCGTTCCCGCGCGCGGGGGCATGGCGGACCAAATGCGCGAGATGTTGAGCGGGCTGGGAGGCGGCGGCAACGGCGGCGGCATGCACTTCGACTTCAGCAAGTCAACCATTTTGGACAAGCAGGGTCTGGTCAAAATACTGGTGGACACGCTAAACAAAAACCCCAGCTTGAGGGGGGCGTATTGAGATGGCCATTGCGAGCTTCCCATCTCTGCCGGGCGTCGGCTACCCGGAGCGCCGGTCCCCCACATTCAACACCGTCCGCTATGAGGCCATCGGCGGCAAGCGTACCATCGCACCGAAGTTTCTTTATCCGCGCTGGCGCTGGGAGCTGAGCTTCAACATCCTCCGTTCCCAGCAATGGGGCTCCGGCATCTATGCGGAACTGGAGCAACTGGTGGGCTTCTTCAACCTCCGCGCCGCGGACGGCCTCGCCTGGGGCTACACGGATCAGGACGACTATCAGGTGACGGACCAGAGCTTCGGCTCCGGGGATGGCGCCACCACGGCGTTCCAGCTCTATCGCAGCTACGGCGGCTTCAGCGAGCCGATCTATTCCCCGACGCCCACGGAGATAAAGGTGGGCGGTGCTCCGACTTCCGCCTATACCCTGGGCGCCACCGGCATCGTCACCTTCAACGCGGCGCCCGCTGCAGCCGCCAGTCTGACCTGGAGCGGCACGTTCGAGTTCACATGCCGGTTCGATGACGACAGCTTCGACATCGAGAGCTTCGTCAAAGGCGGCTCCCGCTCAGTGCTGAGGTTTTCAAGCGAGCTGGCCCTGTGAAAACCGTCACGCCCCAACTGGAGGCACTGCTCAACGCCGCCGGTGGCGTCAATCCGCTATTCGAGTTCGACTTCTACACGTTCACGCTGGTGGACGGCATCACGATCCTCCGCTACGCCACCGCCCCATTCAAGATCGCGGCCGCCAGCTCCTCCATCTGGAACCCGCCCAACGCCTTTACCGGCGCCGGGATGTGGTTTGACGGAATCACATGGGAGCCCACCGCCATGAAGGCGGAGGGCGGCATGGGGAGCATCGCGCACTGGCGCGTGGGGCTGGACGCGGACACGTGGTCCCTGACCTTTGCACCGCCCCCCAAAAATCCCATCACCGGGGACCCCTTCCCGGATCGCATCAACGGCATCCCGTTTCTGCAGGCGGCGCAGGCAGGCGCGCTGGACAATGCGGACGTCATCGTGAGCACCGCCTATTACGCCCCCGCCAGCGGCCTCACGGACGTCTATGCGCCAACGGACATCTATGATGAGGAAAACATCTACAATACCGGCGCTATCCCCAGCGGCGTGGTGCCGCCCACCGGCGTGTCTCCGACCGGGACGCTGATCGTCACGCGCGGGCTGGTGGGCAGCGTGGATGTGGGGGACGACTCGGCCCGCATCACGGTCAGTGACTATCGCTCCCTGCTCAACCAGCAAATGCCGCGCAACGTCTACCGAGGCTCCTGCAGGCACCGGCTGTTTGACGCCAGATGCACCCTCAATGCGGCGACCTACACCGCCACCGGCGTGCTCAACGCCCTCAGCACCGGCGCGCTGGTGGTCTCTGCCGCTCCGCTCCTCGCGCCGGCGGGCTCCGGAACGTTTTCTCTGGGCGTGCTGACCATGACGAGCGGGGACAATAACGGCCTCAAGCGCTTCGTGACCAACTGGGACGGCGCCAGCCGCTTCACCCTGCTGAGCCCCTTCCCCTACGCGCTGGAGGCGGGTGACACCTTCAGCGTCACCGCTGGATGCAACAAAACCAAGGCTACGTGTGCACTGTTTGCCAACACAGATAATTTCGGCGGTGAACCGTACATCCCGCTCCCGGAAACTTTGATGTGACCCAGGACGAAGCCGCCGCGCGAGCTCAGATCATTGCCATCGCCCGGACGTGGATGGGCACGCCTTTCCATGACGGCGCGCGCCTCAAGGGCAAAGGCGTGGATTGTGCGATGCTCATTGCCGGCGTGTTCGAGGAAGCCGGGCTGGTGCCGCATCAGGAGGTTGAGACCTACAGCCCGCAGTTCATGCTGCACCGGGATGACCCGCTGTTCGAGAATTATATCCGCCGGTATGCCCATGAGGTGCCCGCTCCCCAACAGGGCGATATTGTGCTTTACAAGATCGGCCGCTCGTTCTCGCACGGCGCTATCGTGGTGGATTGGCCGGGGGCAATCATCCATGCGTTCAAAAACTTCCGCTTCGTCGCTGAGACTGACGCCGAGGAAGCCACGCTTCGCGGCCTGCCCAGGAAATTCTTCAGCCTCTGGTGACCGCTCATGAGCGGCATCATGGGCCTGTTCGGAGAGGGCAAGCGGGTCAACAAGCCCGTCTCCGAGTCCATGGCCATGCGGTCCCAGTCCTCCTTGGAGGGGCGCCCGCGCGCCATCGGCGCTGGCCAGAACCGCTATGCCGGCAACGTCATCTGGTACGGGGACTATCTAGCTCGCTCCAACACCGCGGGCGGCAAGGGCGGCGCCTTCAGCGGCAAGGGCGAGACCGGGAACTATGTCTATTCCGCCAGCTTCGTGGTGAGCCTGGGCGAGACCATCGAACAGGTGATGGCCGTTTCCAATGGCGATGACTACAGCTTCTTCTATGACCCGCCGGCGGCGCTCGTGGACGCGCTTGAGGAGCGCGGCTTTGAGGTCACTACCAACAATACGTTCGGCGCCAGCTTCAAGGAAGGCACCTATGCCCAGACGGCGTGGTCCTACCTCGTCACCGCGCACCCGGATCAGGCTCTCCCGTATCGCGGGGAGGCGCTGGCGTGCTTCGCCAACCTCGCCCTGGGCTCCTCCCCCGTGCTCCCGAACTTCAACTTTGAAGTGCTCTGGGAGCTCAACACGGACATCGCAGCCTTCGGGCCGGACGCAAACCCCGCCGATTGGGTGAGCGAGTTCCTGACCAACGCGGACTGGGGGGCGAGCTTCCCCACTGCGCTGCTGGACGATTTCACGGAGTACCAGACGTGGGCGCGCGCCACGAGCCTGCTGGTGTCCCCGCTGCTGGTCGGGCAGACGGCCGCCAATGCCCACCTCATGGACCTGATGCAAGGCACCATTGCGGACTTCGTATGGAGTAGCGGGGTGCTCAAGATCATCCCCTACGCGGACAAGTCCATGACGGGGAACGGCTACACCTACGATTTTGACAACACCGCGATCTATGATCTGGACGTCGCCAATGACGACTTCCTGCCCTGCCAGCACGGCCCGGACGTGGGCACCGAAAAGAGCGCGGTGAAGATCAGCCGCAAGGACCCCTCGGAGGTCTACAATCAGGTGCAGGTGGAGTATCTGGACCGGAACAACCTCTATAACCCGGTCAGCATCTACAATCAGGACGACGCGCTGGTGATCGCCTCCGGCCGGCTCCGCCCCAGCGACGTGCGCAGCCAGCACTTCTTTTGCGTGGCGGAAAGCGCCAACCGATCAGCCGCCATGCAAATGCGGCGCCAACGCATCCTGAAAACTTACTATTTCCGCCTGCCTCCGCAGTTCATCCTGCTGGACCCCATGGATTTGGTGACCCTCACGGACCCCGCCGTTGGGCTGGACCGGGAGCCGGTGAGGATCATCGAAATCAGCAAGTCCGATGACGGCTCCCTGCAATTCACCGCGGAGGAGTTTTTCGGCATCGTTGACGATGAGGCGCTGTATGAGCGGCAAGCCCCGCTCGGCGCCGGCCGCAACGTCAACCAGAGCCCCGGAGACATTGAGGACCCGGTGCTGTTTGAGCCGCCATTCGAGTTCTCCGATGGCCTCTATGTCTACTGCGCCGTCACCGGCCAGGACCTGAGCATCTGGGGCGGTGCGAATGTCTGGGTGGCTACGGAGTCGGAAGGCACTTACCAGCAGATTGGCCAGATCGTCGGCCAGTCCCGCATGGGCACGCTGACCTCCCAGCTCCCCACCATCGCCGCCGTGCTCAACGGCCAGACTGTGGACAATGTAAACACGCTGCAGGTGGACCTGACGATCAGCGAGTCGGAGCTCACCAGCGGGTCCGACGCGGACATGACGGCGCTCAACACCGCGTGCTGGGTGGACGGCGAAATCATCGCCTACCAGAACGCCACCCTGACCGGGGACTACGAGTACGATCTTGAGCCCATGGTGCGCGGCGCCTTCGGGTCCAGCATCGGCACCCATGAGGTGGGTACGGACTTCGTGCGCCTGGACGACACGCTGTTCCGCATCCCGTTCACCGCGGATCGCGTCGGCTCCACGCTCTACATCAAGCTGCAGAGCTTCAACGTCTTCGGCGGCGGCGTGCAAAGCCTCGCGGACGTTCCCGTGGTGGCCTACGTCATCACCGGCGCCGCGCTCACTGCGCCGCTCGATGACATCTCCAACCTGCGCCAGACGTTCATCGACAACATGTCCTCCATCACCTGGGATGAGGTGCAGGACTTCCGGTTGCCGGTCTATGAGGTTCGACTGGGCACGGACTGGGACGCGGCGATCAGTTTGGGCACCGTGGCGCACCCGCCCTTCACCGTGTTCGGTGACGGCACCTATCTGGTCAAGGCACGCGCGGAGCCTACTAGCGGCTTGATCGTGTTCAGCGACAATGCCTCCAGCATCGACGTCATCGGCAGCACGCTCCCCCAGTTCATCGTCGCCACATGGGACGAACCGGCCACGGGCTGGACCGGCACGATTACCGGGGACGGCGCCATTGACGGTTCCAACTTCGTCACCACGGCGACCGACTCCGTGGCGCGCTACACCATCCCGCTCTCCCACCACATCAGCGTCGGCTACGACCGGCCGACACGCATCACATGCACCATCCAGGTGGTGGGCGTGCCGGTGGGGGATGACATCCTGACCAACCCGGACTTCCTCGGCACGCCTGATCTGCTGAGCGCGTCCTCCACTCAGTACGTTGACGGCTGGGCGGAGGTGTTCGCTTCCGGCGGGGACGCGGACATCTACGATCCCGCGGACGTCTACGCGCTGGAGGACATCTACAGCGCTGGCGCCAGCGAGTGGCAGAAGTACGCGCCCGGCGAGCTGGTGGGCAGCGGCTTTTCCGCCCGCATCGCCATTGTCAGCTACAGCGACTCAGTCATCGCCGCCGCCACCGTGTTCACCTTCAGCGCGGATGTGCGCGGCCGGGCTGACCACTTCGTGAACTATGCGCTGAGCTCCGCCGGCGAGACCATTCAGTTCACCCCGGATGACACCAGCTCCGCCAAGCCCTTCAACGGCGGCCCGAACGGCGCGACGTATCCCCAGGTGCTGGTGTCAATCCTCAACCAGAGCAACGGGGACTACTTCACCGTCACCGGGCTGGACCTTTCCCAAGCGACCATTCGGTGCTTCAATGCAGGCGTCGGGGTCGCGCGCACCGTCAACATCATCATTTTCGGGTGGTAACCATGTTCAAAGCTCTCAGGGCAACAGCCCTCGCCCTCCTCGCCACCCTCGCCTTTGCGCTGGTGCCGACCGCACGGGCGGATCAGGCGGACTACGAGATGCCCCTCACGGGGCCGATGTCCTTCCCGACCTTCCTCAGCACCTACCTCAACCCGGTGCTGCAGGCGATCATCACCAACAACTCCGGCGCCTCCGCGCCAACCACCACGGGCCAGCCTGAGAATTATCAGTGGTGGGTTGACACCAGCGGCACGCCATCCGTCCTCAAGATTTATGACGGCTCTGCGTGGCTGGCGATTGCCAACATCACCATCGCGTCCGACGCCATCACCCTCCGGCCGCCAGCCAACGACACCGGCGCCCTCGGCGTTTCCGGCACGGCATGGGCCGATCTGTTTCTCGCCTCCGGCGCCGTCATTAACTTCAACGCCGGCAATACGACGCTCACCCAGTCATCCGGCAACCTCGCACTGGCGGGCTCCGCCACTGACGTCTACCTAGACATCAGCGCCGCCAACGCTGGAGCCATCAAGTTCCCGGCAACACAGAATGCCGATGCTGGTGTCAACGTGCTGGATGATTATGAGGAGACCACCGTCTCCCCGACGATCACCGCGGAGGTGGGGACCCCCACTACCACCAGCACCAGCATCCGCGAGACTAAGATCGGGCGACTTGTCGTCGTTCAGGGACTAATTAACATCACTACTGTTGGCACCGCATCCGGAGCGGTGATCGGTAGCGGGTTAACGTTTTCATCGGCCATCATCTCTGGGTGCAATGGGTTTAGCGGCTCCCTTGGCAAGGGCGTCGCTGGCTACGTAAACGGCACAGGCTTCAACCTGCGAAACTCAGATGGGACTACGCCGTGGGTGGCTGGCAACACCGTTTATTTCCAGTGCGCATACACGTTCTGATGGCGCACTAAAAAAGGGGGCGGCCATGAACAAGGAACTCTGGATTGCCGTACAGCAGAAGCTGGCGGCCGCCGGGCTCTACAGGCGGGAGATTGACGGCATCCCGGGGATCGGCACGCGCACCGCGCTCAAGGCGTGGCAGCGGAGCAAGGGTCAGCAGGTGCTGGCGGAGCCGGACGCTCGCCAGCTTCGCATGCTGGGGATCGAACCGCCCAAGCAGAGCGCTTTGATCGTCCCACCGTGGGGGATCATCCTGGACGCCAAGATGGGCCTCCATGAGCAGCGGGATAAGGCGGCGCTGCAGGCGTTCCTGAAGTCCGATGGCTCCACGCTGGGGGACCCCAGCAAGCTCCCGTGGTGTGGCGATCTGGTCGAGACCGTCATGCTCAATTCCGGCTACGGGCCGGTCCCGGGCAACCCCTACCTCGCGCGCAACTGGCGCACCTACGGCGTGGCGAGCACTCCGGGATACTATGTCCTCACCGCCTTCTGGCGCGGCTCACCGGACGGCACGGACGGCCATGTCGGCTTCGTGGTGGGGATCAGCGAGGACGGCTCTCGGCTTCGCGTGCGCGGGGGCAACCAGCAGAACCAGATCGGGGACGTATGGATCGCGGCCAAGCGCGTCCTCTCGGGCGGCCACCGCAAGCCTGAAAAATACAAGGGCCCATTCTCGCCGTTGCCCATCCTGAACGACAACGCCGAACCTCTCTCTGTGAACGAGGCTTGACCATGAGCTACATCCGTTTCGTCATCGCGCTGCTGGTTATCGGCTTCGCACTGCTGGCCCTGCCGGCGCGAGCGGATCAGGGCTCCCTCTGCATGCCCACGGCGGGCACGGTCTCCGGCCTGCAGTTCTCCCAGAACGTCAACACGGCGCTCCAGGCGCTGGTCACAGCTAATAGCGGCGCGACGGCGCCCACCAATCCCTGCAGCGGATCGTCCGTGACCGGCCAGTTCTGGCTGGACACCAGCACTACGCCGAACGCCCTCAAGATCAGGGATGGCTCCGCATGGGAGGTGCTGGGCTATGTGGACGCCTCCACCGGCCGCTGGACCCCGCCCATTGGTGGCGGCGCGGACAGCGTGGCCAGCGCTTCAACGACCAACCTCTGGAGCGTCAACCCGGGCTATGTGACCGTCACGGGCACCACCACCATCAACGCCCTCGCGGTCAACGGCTCCGGCGTCACCGGCTCCATCAAGGTGGTGGCGTTCTCCGGGGTGCTGCAGCTCACCTATAACGCCACCTCCATGATCCTGCCCGGTGCGACCAACATCACCACCCAAGCGGGAGACAAGGCAGTCGTCATCAACCTGGGCGGCGGCAACGCCGCGGTGATGGCCTATACCCGAGCGGACGGCACGCCGATTGCGCCGATCACCTCTTTCTCCTCGCAGGTGGCCTTCACCGGCGTCATCACCCCGACCTCCATCTCCGGGACCGTCAACAACTGGGCGCCTACGGGTCTGGCGGGCGCCACGCTGGTGCGCGCCACGCCCTCCAGCACGGTCAGCCTTACCGGCCTCACGGCGCAGCCCGCCGGCACCCTGCTGATGCTCGTCAACATCAGCGCCAGCGTGACCATGACGCTGGTGGACGAGAGTGCGAGCTCCACCGCGGCTAACCGTTTTGCCCTCAGTGCGGACTGGCCCATCGGCCCCGAGGATGCCGTCTGGATGAGGTACGATGGCACCGCGTCCCGGTGGATCGTGCTGGGCGCCAAGGGCCGCATGGCGACCCAGAGCGAGGCCGAGACCGCCACTGACAACTATGCCCTGATGACGCCGCTCAGGGTGAACCAGCAGATCGAAGCTGAGATTGAGACCGGCTACCTGTTCGCCGCGCGCCAGCAGTTCACGGCGGACGGCTCCTACACTCCTGCTTCCGGCGTGGACTACATCCATGTCCTGATGTGTGGTGGCGGCGGCGGAGCTGGCGGCGTTGATCTTACGGACGTCAACTCAGGCGCCGCAAGTGGCGGTGGCGGTGGCGGCGAGACCGTGGACTTCTGGGTGGCCATATCTTCCCTGTCCGTTCCGGTCACCGTTGACATCGGCACCGGCGGCGCGGGCGGGGACACCAGCGGCTCCAATGGCACGGCGGGGGCGGCTACCACCTTCGGCTCCTACGCGACGGCCAACGGCGGCTCAGGCGGGACCGGCATCCAAACGGGCGACTATCGCGCGACCAATGGCGGCAACGGCGGTACTGGCGGCTCCGGTCCTAGCGGGGCGCTGGTATTTGGTGGCGGCGACGGCGCACCGGCTTCTATGGGTGACGGCGGCCCGGGCTCCCAGCTTGTTACCGGCTCCGGCGGCACGGGCGGCTCAAGCACGATGGGCGGCGGCGGCCGGGGCAAGACCGTCTTTGAGGACAGTTCCGATCAGGGTGAGGACGGCAATAACTACTGCGCCGGGGGTGGCGGCTCCGTGGAGTTTCAGGACACCACGGGAACGCAGGGCGGCGCAGGCTCCGCTGGCGTGCTCTACGTCGAAGAATACCGCAGCGTTCAACCGTAAGGGGCTGACATGACCAATCTCACCAAGAAGCTGGCGCTTTGCGCCGTTGCCTACCTGATCCTGACCACGGCGGTGCTCGCCCAGGGCACCGTCACCGTCCCATGGGGGGATTGGCTGGCTGCAGCCTTCCCCATCGTCGGCTTCGTGCTGATCGTGCTGCTGACTGTCGGCGTGGCCATCCTCCTGCCCAGGCTCCCGCCGTGGGTGCAGGCGGTCATGACGCCTGCCGTTCAGCAGATGCTGCTGACCTATGCGGCCAACGCCATCAACTGGGGCATCCAGAAGGCCCAGGGCGCCACCAAGGGACAGGTGCTGGCGTTTGACGTTGGCAACGCCGCCGTGGCGGCCGCCATCCAGGACGCGCTCAACACGATGCCACAGAAAGTTGTGGACAAGCTGGGCGGCGTGGAGGGGGTCAAGAAGTGGATTCTCTCCCAGGCTGAGGACCACGGCCTGATCCTCGATCCGAACACCACGGCGGACATGATCCTCAGCAGCCCGCAGGTGCGCGCCATCACGGGCCCTCAGAAGGGCTGAGCGGGCCGCGCTGGAAACGGCTCCTCTCAGCCCTGATTGAACTGGTGAAGGAATGGTTCCGCGCGGAGGGGCGTGCGGAGCAAGTGTCAAAGGATAAGGCGGCAACCGATGAACTCAGGCAGAAGCGTGACGACATTGCGAGTCGGCCTGATGATCCTGATGCTCACGCCGTCATTGACCGGCTGCGCGCGAAGCCCCGCGGAGTGGGCGGCATTCCTCCGCGGTGACAAGCCCCAGGTGGTGGTGGACAAGGTGTGCCCGCCACCACTTCCCCGGCTTCCTGATTCCGTGGCGGATGCTCTTGACGCTGCAGTGGATATTGACCCACAAGGTGCTGGGAGTTGGGTTAACCGTCTTGCTGATACTTACGAATTTCAGGACGCATGCGCCGAACATTAGCGGCGCGCATGGGGGCACCCGATGGACCTTCTTCTGGCACTTGCCGCCGAACCATGGGCTCAGGCTGGCTTCTCCGGAGCACTCGGCGGCATAGTCCGCTGGGGCTATTCCTTCCTCACAGACAAAGGACTGGGGCTGGCCAAGGGGCTGGTCACCGTACTCATGGGGCTTATCGTCGCGGCCTTCTTCGGGGAGGCTACGGCGCCGGCCGTGGGCAGCTTCCTGGTCAGCATCCATCTGGCGGTGCAGCCGGAACGGCTCCCATTCATCAGCGGTTTCCTCGTCGGTGCAGGAGCGGTGTTGTTCCTGGGCGCCCTATTCGACTTCTTGAAAAAGAGGTCGGAGGTGATTACGAACTCAGGCGGCGGCTCCCAGTCGCCACCTAAGCCATAGGAGACCGATCATGACCTACGCAACGCGCAAGGCCCTTCGTTACTCCATGCGCCATGCTGCGATCTTCGCCTCAGCGACTATTGCGATCACGATTCTCGCCGTCGCTGCAGCTCAGGCGTTGCCATGGTAGTGGCTCGGCACGAGCACGTTCATGCAATGCGTGCGGGCGGAGGCTTTGCCGCCCGCCGCCTTATCATCTCGCTGGCGATCCTCGCCCTTATCGGGATCGTGCTTGCGTGGTGGGTCACGGACGGGTTCCGCGGGCAGAACTGGCGGGACGTGGTGGAGTGGCGACTCTACGAGTACGAGCAGAAAGCCGAGATGGGCTGAATGCTGCGCAGGCTCGGGGCGGCTCTCGCTGTTGTCATCGCTTTATGCTCTGCGACGGAGGCGGCCCCTGTCTGCGCCGGGACGTGGGCGGTGGCGTCGTGGTACGGCCCTGGGTTCCACGGGAGAACCACGGCCTCCGGGGAGACCTACAACCAGAATGGCCTGACCGCGGCGCATAAGACGCTGCCGTTTGGGACGAAGCTCCGCGTGTCCTACAAGGGCAAGAGCGTCGTGGTCCGGATTACCGACCGCGGCCCCTATATCAAGGGGCGCTCGCTGGACCTGTCACGGGGCGCCGCGCGGAGCATTGGATTGATCCCTGCTGGCGTAGCCAAGGTCTGCATGAGCCGCCTCTAGGCGAGCGGGTTGACCAGCAGCACGATTGATGCCGCCAGCGCAAACGCCAGCAGGATGCTGAGAATGATCCAGAGCGCCACGCGGACGGCAACGACGCCAATGAGGTGCATGCGCGTCTGAGCGCGCGGCGGGTTTGGATTGGGGTTGCGGTCCCCGCGCATGAGCAGGCCGGTGATGAGGTCGATCATCGATCTCTCCTCGGTTGGAATCCCCGGCTCCTCATGGGCCGGTGGAATTGCTGGAAGCCACGGCCTTTGATGGGCGGCCCCTTCTTGCCCTGACGCCCGCGCGGCTTTTCAGGGTCCGGCACGTCCTGACCAGCCTTGCGTGCCATGCGGGCATCATGGAGCTGCTGGTCGTAGGATGTGCGCTTGATCTTCTGTTCGCGCGGCGTGTCGTGTTTGTTATTGGCGTACTGGTTGCACTCCGGACAGATGGCGGTGCAGTTGCCAAGGCTGCGCGTCTCGGGGTGCGGATCGTGCGCTCCACGCGGCCAGTGCTCATAGTTGACGTGCCCCTTGTAGACGCGCCGCTGGCAGCGGACGCCATCGGGTAAGCCGTAGCGGCTCCCGATGGCCTCACACTGGCCGCCGCTCCGCTGCAGAGCTTCGCGCTTCACTGCAACGGGAAACTCATGGCGCGTCATTTCCGGGGCTTCCTCCCCCGCTTGCGGATAGGGCGCCGGAACCGCTTGGGTCCATAGACGCGGCCAACCGGCCTCTTTTGCTCAACGCGGATCACTTGCCAGCTCCGGATGTGGGGGTGGGCAGTTCTTGCCGATGATCCGCTGCACGGTGCGCCGGTGCATACCCAGTGCGCGTGCAGCCGCGGAGATGTTCCCGTGCTTCACAATGGCGGCGCGGAGATAGTGCCAGAGGAGATAGTCCGGGTGAGCGTCAAGCTCGTGGGCGATCAGCAGCACCGTGGTGTGGTTCTCCGCGGTCGGCGGCTCCCGGTCCAGGGCGCTCTCATGGCTCGTGCGGCGGATCATATCGCCACCCCGAACGGCGCCACCTGCACGGCGTGGCCGCCGTCGATCAGGGCGCGGTAGACGGCAATGGTAGCGGCGATGTCCGAGTCCGCGTCGTGGCCGGGCTTGGGAGCATCAGGCGCCAGCCGGGTGGCGGCCTCCTCCAGCGTGGGGAATTTGAAGCCGAACTCGCTGGGGAGCTGGATTACATCGGTGCTTTTTTCCATCGTACAGAACATCTTCCCCCCTGCTCGCTGCCACCAAACCCCGTTGCCTCCAGCACGGTGGATTGCTGCGGCGATAATTTTTCGGTCGAATTGAATGTGGTGCCCAATAATGCGAGACGCGCAGTTGACCATTCCCTGCAGCGGGGCAAGAGCGGCCACCAGTTCGATGCCGTAGCGATGGCACGTCTGTGTGCTGATGCCATGCACCTCCTCGGCTTCGCTGGCTATCTCCCATCCCGATGGTTTGATGAGGACGTTTAGGTGGGCACGCCGCCTCCATTGAAGGTCTAAGAGTTGGGCGCCGAGCTGAACCATGTGCGGTTGCGCCGGGTCGAATTGGTCCAAGCTATCCGCCCATAGGTGGCTGGTCTCAGTGTCCACAAAGAGCATCATGGGATGTGTTCCCAGGATTTTCGCGCCTTGACCGCCTGTACGGTATTGAAGTGAACGCCGTGGATTTTGGCCAACTCGCGGATCGTCTTCCCGCTGGATCGGATACCCCGGACCTGATCTTCGGTAAGCCTCGCGCGCCCAGCCTTCTCACCAACGGCGCTTCGACCCTTCTGTTTCCGGTCGCGGTTGTTGATCGTTGAGTTGCCGGCAAAGAGGTGGCTCGGGTTGCAGCACGGGGGGTTGTCGCACTCGTGAAGTGCGTCCGGGTCTTCATCGGTTAAAACGCCGCCCGATAGTTTGAATGCTACACGATGGGCCCCCTCCACCGATTCAGACGAAACACGGAATTTTCCGTACCCGTCACCATTGCGGTGGGCAATCCAAGGCCAGCACGCATCTGGCCCGCCAGACTTATCAACCTTGGCCCAGAATCGCTCCTCCAGCGTCACGCCCCCAGCTCCCCATCCTTTGCAGCTATCAGCTCCCGCATGCGTGCGGCGCCGACTTCGCTGGCCATGCCGATGGTGGCGCCGAACTCATCCTTGAGCACCGCCATCTTGGCCGGGGTGTCCGCCTTCCCCAGCGCCGTGCGCAGTTCCATCAGGGCGCCCTTCTCGAACATATCCGTCACGTCAGGGTCCAAATCCTCCCCGGATGCCCCGTCCGCTGGCTCAGCCGTGGCGCTGGGCGCCTCACTGGTCTCCGTGGTGGTTTGGGCCGCCGGAGCCTGTTCGGCCGCCTGAGGGTCGTTTCCGGTCGGTTCCGGGGCCTTCTTGCCACTGGTGTAGACCACCTCCAGCGCCGGGCCGGACTTCAGCTTCTCGGAGACGTTCATCTGGGAGGCTGGCCGCGCGTTGACGTCGCGCGCCTGGGCAATGCCCATTTCCTCCAGATCGTACATGCCCAGGATGACATCCGGGATATGCCGGCGGGCTGCAGCGCGGAGGGAGTAGTAGATGTGCTGCTGGTCCGGGTCAGTCTTCCAGAGCGGGCTGTTCTTGGGCAGGATTTTGCCGAACTCGGGAGACACGTAGATTTGCGCGCCGTCCGGCTCTGGGAGGAACAGCGTGACCGTGCACTTCCGCTTGTCGCCCTCCCCGTCGAAGGTGAACGTGGGGCGCCGCGTCATGCCGCCCTTGGCGAGAATGATGGCGTGGATCAACTGGCTCTCATAGGCCAGCTCCTCATTCACGAAGTAGCACTTGCTGGCGAAGCTGAAGGGCTCGAACCCGAAGAAGTTCGCCTTCATCGTCACCGCGAGGCACGCGCCGGGATTGTTGCGGAAGACGCTGCGCACCGCCGGGCCGGAGACCGCCATCATCTTGGCGAACTCCATGATTTCCACCATGGAGGCAAAGCGCAGCCCCATGTCGGTGAGGGCGATCTGGCCGGCCGCCTCCCGGTCGATCTTGCTCTCGATAAGGTCAGTTCTGGTCTGGGGCTGTTCTGTCGTCTGGGCCATCGGCCGCGTCCTCCACAAAGGTGTCCTCCGGCATCAAGCCGGCTTTCTGCATGGCCTCCCACTCCTGAAGCTGGGGACCGTATGGCGTTCCCGCCTCCTGCCCATCCGCCTCGTAGGCCGGCCAGTAATTGTCCGCGATGCACTTCGCCATCCGATCCAGAGCCCGGCGGATACGGACCCGTGCCCAGTAAACAGCGCTTGTTGAGAGAGTTGCAACATGAATCGCATGAGGCCGGTGGCTCTCCACCGCCAGCAGGAACAGCGCGTCAATCGTGACCCCGGTCAGCGCGAAATAGGTGATCCCAGCCAGCGCGAGCTGCATGTCATAGCCCAGCTTCCGAATGGAGCTGTCCACGGAGCGCGGGCTCACATCGTCCATCACCTTGAGGTCCGTGATCGCGGATTGCGTCGGGATCGAATCGGGCCGGCTCTTGATCCAGATGCCGGTGCGCTTGTCCCGCCAGACCATGGTGGCTTCCACCAGACCGCCCAGGATGCCATCGGAGTGCGCAGGGTGCGCGTGCAGGGCTCGCACCACGCCCATGACGCGCTCCTCCTCAGCCGGGGTAAGCACCGTCATGTGCATGGCCTTCATCTCAGCCAGCCAGTTCTGGGCGTCCTTGGTGCGCCACGAGTCCCATAGGGTCGGGCGCACTGCGATGTTGCGCTCGAAAAGCTGGGGCTCCAGCATCTTGAGGTGAGCCGCGCGGCCGATGCGGAAATAGTCCGCCTCCAGTAGCTTTTCGTCAGCCGTCCGGTCCCGATCCGGGTTACCGCTCCACGTGTCGTAGAAGTGTTGTGGCGTCTCCAGGTCCAGCTTCCGGAGGCCGGTGCTGGTAACGCTCGGGCCGTCGCAGCAATCACTGTGGTGCCATGCGAGGGGCATTTCGTAGATGCCCGGCTCCGTGATGATTTCCCCGTAGCCGATCTTGCGAATGATGATCTGTGGCATCTCAGTCCTCCATCTTGCGAATGATGATCTGTGGCATCTCAGTCCTCCATCGGCGGGAGTCCCGCCGCTGACCGGGACCATGCGCGCCCATTGCGCAGTTCGCGCAAGTGTGGCCCCGCGATCTGCATGGCCTCCGGCGTCACCATGGCCTCAAGGGCTTCCGGCGCCGTGCCCGCGTACAGGTGGGTCCGAAGTTGATCCTCGGCCACCGGCTGGGCCGTCATGGTTCCCCACGTGGGCATGAGCAGGATCATGAGCGCGTTGCGCATGCGGTCGATTTCATGGACGGTGTAGCGGCGCATCTCAGAACTCCACCTTCATGTGCGGCACGCCTTTACCGGCGACGTGGAGCACCAGCTCCATCGACTTCTTAAGGCTAAGGCCGGTGAGGTCCCGGATGGCGATAGCCGCCTCGGTCACCACCTTGTCCCGGTGCTCCGCGTCCTGCTGGCGCTGGAGTGCAGCGGCTTCCTCAGCAGCCTTGGCAGCGGCTTCCGCCTCCGCCTTGCGCTTGGCCTCCGCCTCAGCGGCTGCAGCGGCTTCCTGCCGCCCGCGCTCCTCGGCCGCGGCGAGGTCCGCCAGCCGCTTCTCCTCAGCAGCCCGGGCGTCCTCCTCGCGCTGGAGGGCGGCTACCGCTTCATTGGCCTTACGCGCCTCCTCGGCCTCCTGCGCCTTGCGGGCGTTCTCAGCGGCCTCCAGATCGGCAAGGCGGGCAGCATCGGCCTCCGCCTTCACCAGCCGTGCGTAGGCCGCCTTCAGCGCCGCGATGGTGGTTTCCTTGATGTGCGGGGCGGTGATGGCCATGTCCGGCCCCAGCACTGCGAAGTCCAGCACGATGGCGGTCACCCGCTCGATCCGCTGGCGCACCTCGGCGGCCGTGGCGTTGATGTCTACGATGGCGCTGTTGCGGAGGTCCAGCATGATGGCGTCAGCCGCCTTCTTGCGGGCCTCCTCCGCCGCCTCCCAGTCATCCAGGGGCTTGCGCGCCCGGCTCTGAAGGTCCTCGAACCGATCCTTGAACACGGTGCGCTGGGAGTTGATGGCCTT
>ERZ650303.3-NODE-3-length-70228-cov-22.108931_pt1 | contig 70228 bp, 101 predicted proteins | sample MGYA00376239_ERZ650303 | MGnify/ENA primary metagenome ERZ650303 (study PRJEB26733, sample SAMN07839262) | wastewater metagenome | biome: small river; feature: stream; material: water | place: USA: North Carolina | collected 2016-04-05 ... | reverse complement strand
ACGGCGACGGCAACGGCTACGGCAACGGCGACGGCAACGGCTACGGCAACGGCAGAGGCAGCGGCTACGGCAACGGCAACGGCAGAGGCAGCGGCTACGGCAACGACAAAGGCAGCGGCAACGGCAGCGGCAACGGCTACGGCTACGGCAACGGCAACGGCTACGGCTACGGCAACGGCAGCGGGAACCCCCCACGCTGCCTCACCTACGACGCCCCGGCAGACCCGTTGCCGTCGCTATTCTTGGTATCACATTTTCTAGGAGAAAACAAATGAAACGCAACGAAGACAACGACTACGGCGACCCTAACCCGTACCACGAGGTGCTGCGTGCTGTGGCATACATAATCGGCGGCTGCCTCGCCGGGGGCATGTTCGCAGGCATAGCAGGCTGGGCGATCGGATATTGGGGAACGAAATGAACGACGCCCAAACGACGCGGGAGCAGCGCATAACACGCTTTATCCAGACATACCACACGCTTTTGATAGCCGCGACTGTCACGCAGGACATGGAACACGTGTGCGTATTGTTGGCCCTTCGATGCACGCTGCGCGCGATGTATCCGCAGGACAACGCGAACCGCACCGAGCCTACCTACCCATGGAATATCAACGAAGGAGAAGGGGTATGAAACGCACCACTCACGAACGCCACCTCGAAGCGCAGCGCTACCTCGCTACGTTCATCCGAGAGATCAAGCACTACCGCACCACATGGGGTGTTTATCCTGATAAAATCGTATTTGTCTCAACATGGAGACGTATACGAGAGGAACTAAATGACGAAGCGACTAGAACTCCTTGGCAGCAAGCACTTCCGTTTGACAGTGGTGTCGTACGAGGGCGGCGGTAGGTGGCGGTGCATATGTGATTGCGGAGGAGCGACCGTAACATACGGCTCGCGACTCAAACGCAAGCTAGTGATGTCTTGCGGCTGCTGGAATGCGGACAAACAGCGCAAGCATAGCGGCAAGGGCACCGCGCTATACGGCACATGGAAGAACATGCACGGGCGCTGCTACAACCCAAACAACCACAAGTACCCACGGTATGGCGGGCGCGGGATAGTAGTAGACGCACGGTGGCATGACTTCGCGATGTTCCGTGCGGACGTGTCCCCAAAACCAGAGGGCTGCACGCTGGATCGCACGGACAACGACAAGCCCTACGGGCCTGACAATTTCCGTTGGGCCACACCTAAACAGCAAGCGCATAACTCCTCGTGGCTGAAACTTTCAGATGCGCAGGTGCTTGCTATCCGCGACGACAAGCGGCTACTGCGGGAGATCGCAGCGGAGTACGGGCTTTCACTAGCCTATGTAAGCAAAATACGTTTAAGGCAGGTACGAAATGAAATATAGCACTCACGACAAGGTGGCGTTTAGGGATGCAGTACGGGCAGCACAACAAGAGCGATTTCGCGTAGGCGGAGCCGAGAAAGCCATGCAGTTAGGTTATCCCCATAAATTAAGGAGTAAGGTATGAAAAAAGAAACACCCGTGTTCACCCCCAAGCAGATCGCCAACTGGCGTGCCTATGAGAAGGTGCGCCGCAGCGCGCGGTACAACATGGTGACAGCGCAAGCACAGGCAGCGACGGGGCTGGGCAGCCGCGAGTACTGCTTCTGCATCGACCACTACGATGCGCTGCAGGCAGCGTCCGCCGTGGCACAAATCAAGGAGGCATCATGATCTACAAAAAGCACGAGATCGAAACACAGTATCTCCCGGGCGCTGACTTTACCGTATCCGAAGATGGGGTCATTCGCAACAGGGTGCCAAAGCACATTGACTTTGTTCACGTGACTGCTCCAGACGGCATGCGGTGGACAGAAGCAAGCACCCTCGAAGCCAAGAAAACCATCGACCGTTATGTCAAGCTGGAGGCGTCATGAAAGTTCAAGTAAGCGAAGCGTCCGGCCCAGTGCTGTGCTACCTAGTTTGCATGGTAGAGATGTCACACCTTGTGTGGGGCGAAACAATCGGACTGCATGCACACAGCAACCAAATCATCGTCCCTGAGTTGCCTGAGCCGGCCTGTTACTCACCCTTCATGGACTGGGCGCAAGGTGGGCCGATACTGACACGCGAACACATCAGCCGCACCATTGATCACTCAGGTCTATGGATTGCGTACTGGACTGATGGTTACACCGACGGCGACGAAGGCAAGAAGTGGATGCAGTGTGACCGTAGCGAGCTAGTTGCAGGTCTGCGCTGCTTCGTGGTATCGAAGTTGGGCAACGAGGTGGAGGTGCCTGATGAACTGGCGTAAACGCTTCGATGCCGCCGTGCGCGACTGGCTGTGTCGCAGATATGGGCACAAGTACCGCGTTGGACACTCGGGGCACTACGTCGGCATGCCGCAGGCGCACTGCTGGCGCTGCGGTACGTGCGGACCATCGTGGGGCGCAGGCTACAAAGAGCAGCATCGCATAGAGCCGCTTGGCAACTGGTTTGATTGAAGGAGAAACACCATGACCACACCCCTTAAGAAACCACCTGCAGCACTCATTGAAAACTACAAGTCGATGCGTGCCAAGGTACACAAGGCAGACCTGCTGGTGTTGGAGATGCTGCACCACCCCAACGCCACGCAGGAGCAGGTGCTGGAGGTCGCCGCTGCATGCAAACGATGCTGGGCATCGCTGGTGGAGGTGCACGAGTCGTGCCGCAAACACTTCGGCGAGAGCGGCAGCATGTTCAGACCATGCCCATGGGAGAAGAGCCTATGAAATGGACCGAGCTATCCGAGAAGGCCCGAGAGAGGTTTCTCTCTACGTACAACGACGAGGGGTACTCAGGCCAGAACGTCATCATGATGTACAAGAGTGACCCCGAGGTCGCTGCCAAGGGGTTCGACATCGACGAAATCTACTACTCCGGGTTCAGCAGCCAAGGCGATGGCGCCAGCTGGAAGGGGCGTGTGGACCTGAAGAAGTACGTTACGCACTTCATGACCGCACCCGAGGACGCGGTGAAGCGCGAGGTACTGCTGGCCATGCTGGAGAACGATGACATGACGAACTACATACAGCTCGATACGAGCGGCAGATACTGCCACAGCAACACGATGTACGTGAAGCACGGCATCGAGACGTACTTCGGCCCGGGCACCACCATCGACGCAAAGCACATCAAGGAGAACATGTTCTTCGGTGCCAACGTCGCGGACCTGCTGGAGGCTATCGGTGGGGATGACACGCTCGAAGCATTCTGTGAAGAGATGCTGACAGCAGCGAGAGAACTGGCTGACGAGATATACGCCGCGCTTGAGAAGGAGTATGACTATCAGCACAGCGAGGAGTGCGTCGCGGAATTGGCCGCGGCGAACGATTGGGAGTTTGATGAAGAAGGAGAGATGATATGAAATGCAAACACTGCGGCAAAGAAGTCGTGCTGGTGCCGTCGGCCGCCGAGCGCGCAAAGAAAGACGTGACAGGGAAGACAGCGGCGTACTACACGAGCCTGTTTGACTACCACGCGGAGTGCACGCTGAAGATGCGTGCAGAAGGAGTCAGGGAGTTGATGCAACGTAAGGAGAAACACAATGGGATTCAGTAACACAAGCGGCTTGGAACGCGTGCGCCACTATGAGGAGGCGCACCGATACTTCACACAGACGGCCAAGCCTCGATCGAAAGACTGGGGCGACAACCAGCGCCCGCTGGGCACAGCGCGGCAACACCACTACCGCATTGAGAAATCGAACGCGGCGTACGCTGACTACTACGACGTCATCCTGTATGACACCACCATGGCGCGCTTCTACGCACCCAACAGCGCCGGGGAGACGCGCATCTGCTACAACGGGGACAACCGCATAACGAGCGGTTCCTTCATGGCGCAAGTGTTGTGGATAGACAAGGTGGAGAAGTACAAGGACACGGAAGGTATCGAGCGCTATGTCCCCATCGGCGCCCAGCGCAGCTTCAGCACCGATCTGTGGTTCAACAAGGAGGGACAGCTCTTGGTCAAATGCAGCACTCATGCACCGATCGTCAGCCTGCACGCCAGCAAAAGCCTCTCGGAGTGGAAGGCGCATCTCAAGCGCAAGCTGGACCCACTGATCTGTCTGATGGAGATCGCTGTGCAGGATACGTTGGACGCAGGCGTTGGCAGCGGGCATTGGAAGGCGGGGCGAGCGTTCAGTACAGTACCCACCACATCGAACATGGACCACGCGTTCGAGCGTTGGGTGCACGCAGACTGCCCAGAGCTCAAGGAGACAGGAGTCGAGATGCTGCGGGACCTATACGTGGTGTGCGCGCAGTTCATCATTGACAGGCGGTTACTGAACGCGGTCCCCAAAAGCCAGTGGCACCGCGGCGTCGCAACGCCGTACACCACGCCGAAGGCGTCCTCCGTCACTACCTCCGTGCTCAACTACCTCGCCAAGTACGCGCCGTACAGCGTGAAACGAAGCGAGGAGCGCGAGCTGCCGCAGTTCCCCACCGAGCTGCCGAGCAAGTGGCGGTTCGTGTGATATAGTTCAGGTGTCAGGACAGGGCCGGCCAGCCTTTCCTCTGCTTCCCCAGAGGATTACTGACACCATATCACCTACCGGGAAAGGGTATCAAATGAGCAAGCCTTGTATAAAGTGTGGCGCAGTAGACAGGACACCTCGCGGTGACTGCCGCGCCTGCGCAGTAGCATCAGCAAAAGCATGGCGCGTAAAAAACGCAACACGCGTGATCGAATACAACGCGGAGTACAAGCGCGCGCACGCTGACGAAGTAGCCCCATACAACAGGCAATATAGGGCGCAGAACAAGGCAGCACTCACGGAGAAGGCGCGTAAGAAGCGCATGGAGAACCCAGCGAAGTATGCTGCTATGGAAGCACAGCGGTACGCAAGCAACAAAGACGCTGCGCATGCACGTGTAGCAGATTGGTACGCTAGAAACCCCGGTAAAAAGAAGCTACATAATGCCGCCAATCCAGAAGCTAGGCGCCGCAGTAATAGCAACCGGCGTGCGCGTCGCGCGGCCGTAGGAGGCACGCTCTCCCCCGGACTGGCGCAGCGGCTATACATCGAACAGCGCGGACTATGCGCTTGCTGCGCACGCCCGTTGAACAACAGGTATCACGTAGATCACATCATGCCATTGGCATTGGGCGGCCAAAACGTAGACAGCAATATACAGCTGCTACTACCGCGGTGTAATCTACAGAAAAAAGACAAGCACCCTGACGTATTCAAAGCGTTGCGTGCACGAAAGAATTAAGAGAGGTTTCTCTCTGATCCGCCGGCAGTCGGTTACTGCTAATAACCTAGGAAACACAAATGACACAACAAAAGTTGAACCATAAGCAAGTAGCGAAACTCATCAAAGCAGTAGGTGCAGAGCGCACCGTGCTCGTAGCAGGCGAGATGGGCATTGGTAAGACAGCGCTGGTAGCTGAGTTCCGTGACGATCCACACTTCGCGAACCACTTGGTTATTCCACCGATCGACTGCACACAGCTGAGCGATGGTTCCGTGTGGATGCCGGACATCGACCGTGAAGAAGGCGTGTCGCGCGAGCTGCCCAACGAGCGCTTCGGTGTGCACCGAGAGAACCAGCACGGCGTGGACGGTAGCGTTCCAGTGATCATCTGCTTGGATGAGATTGCGAAATCACGCCAGTTCATCAAGGACGTGCTGGCACCCATCGTGTACGAGCGGCGCATCGGGCAATATCGCCTGCCCGCAGGCTCCATTGTCTTTGGCTGCACCAACCTTAGTGGGGAGGGGTTGGGCGACAACATGCAAGCACACTTGCGCAATCGCTTGGTGAACGTCACCATGACCAAGCCAACCAAGGACGAGTGGGTGCGTGACTTCGCCATCCCAAAGAAGCTCAGCCCCGAGCTGATCGCGGCCGTGGAGATGTTCCCGCAGGTGTTCGACAGCTTCATGGACTACCAGCCCGGCGGCAAGTACGAGGGCAAGCCACAAGCCAAGCACAACAGCTGGATCGCCAACCCAAGCGACGCCAACCAAGAGCAGGTGGTGACACCGCGCTCGCTGCACGCTGCCAGTGACATCATCACGCTGTCCAAGCGCGCGGGGGACGTGGACGACGAGACGCTGCAGTGTGCGTTGGGCGGTACCGTGGGCTATGCGTTCGCAGCAGAGATGACCAGCTTCATCCGCTTCGGTCGCGACATCCCATCGTTCGAGCGTGTTGTGGCGGACCCTGCCGGCTGCCCACTGGCATCAAGCCACGTGGCGAAAATAGTTCAGGTCTTCCAGTTCATCACGCAGACGCAGACCTACGAGCATGCCGAGGCCGTGACAGAGTACGTGCAGCGCATGCCCGGCGAGATGCAGTCGCTGTTCATCAACAGCATTGCCAACAGCAGCGCCATCGGTACGTTTGCAACTAACCGTAGGTTTGGTACAATGTTAGCCGAAAATAGGAAGTTCTTCAACTAGGAGTGTGCTATGCGTAGGGTAGACATGTCGGGGCAGGTTTATGGGCGGCTCATTGTGCAGCATGCAGACGGCCCCGACTGGCTATGCCTATGCACTTGCGGGCGCACCTGTGTTGTGCGGCGCAAGCTGCTGATAACGGGCGGCACGCAGTCCTGCGGCTGCCTACGCAAAGAAGTAACGGCGGCACTGAACAAGACGCACGGAGCATCAAGGTCAGCGCTGTACGACGTATGGTGTGGCATGAAGCAGCGCTGCGAATACCCTAAGCACAAGCACTACCACCGCTATGGGGGGCGCGGAATAAAGGTTTGCTTGCGCTGGCAGATGTATGCGACGTTTGCTTTTGATATGGGGTACCCGCTACCGGGGCAGACGCTGGAGCGCATAGACAACGACGGCGACTACACGCCCACTAACTGCAGGTGGGCCACACGCAAAGAGCAGGGGCTTAATCGTGCAGACAACAAGTACTTGACAGTAGGTACTGAAACGCTTACCCAGAGTCAATGGGCGAGGCGGCTGGGGATATCTTCCGCATCCCTTAAAGAGCGGCTGGACAAAGGGTGGGGCGTTGAACGCGCTTGCACCGAACCTAAACGAAACACAACGAGGTAACTATCGTGGCTTACAAAGACCTGACCCCTAGAGAGCGTATCACCGCTGCTTCCTTCGACATCATGAAGGATGACGAGTTCTGCCTGATGGGCGGAGCAACGCAGATCGGCAAGACGGAGGTGCGCGACGACGTGCCTACGGCCGGCACCAACGGGCGCGACACGTTCTATGGCAAGGACTTCATCATGGGCATGACGCGCCCCCAGCTGCGCTACCTCGTGGCGCACGAGACGGGGCACAAGATGTTAATGCACTGCGTGGAGTACGACGCCATCTGCAAGAAGTACGGCCAGCTCGCCAACATGGCCATGGACTACGTGGTCAACCAGATGGTGGAGGACTTGGACGGCGGGCGCGGCTTCGTGGAGCGCCCCACCGACCCGGCACCACTCATTGACGCGAAGTACAAGGACAAGTCGTTCTTGGAGGTGCTGCAGGACTTGATCAAGAACCCCCCGCCAGAGCAGCCGAAAGGCGGTAAGGGGCAGCCCGGCGGCACTATGGACGAGCACCAGCGTGCAACCGAGGCGGCCGCAGGGCAGCCCGGCGACGGAGAGAATTCTCTCTCAGCCGAGGAGATGAAGGAGCTGAAGCAGGCCGTGCAGGACGCTACAGCGCAGGGCCAGATCGTGCGCGAGAAGATGCAGGCCAAGAAGCGCGGGTCATCGGGCAGTGGCGGCCGTGTCAACGGCTTCGAGCAACGCAATACGGACTGGAAGACACCGCTGCGCCGGTTCATTCAGGAGTTGAGCGAGGGTGACGACCAGTCGCGGTTCAGCCCGCCCAACAAGCGCATGCTGCCGCTAGGCATCATCCTGCCGTCACACTTCAGCGAGGCCATCGGCGAGATCATCATCGCCTGTGACACATCGGGCTCCATGGGCGGCGTGTACCCCACGGTGTTCGGTGAGGTGGCGCGCATCTGCCAGCAGGTCAAGCCTGCCAAGGTGCGCATGCTGTGGTGGGACACGAAGATCGCCGGGGACCAGACCTTCACCGCCAAGGACTACGACCAGATCGCCAAGCAGCTCAAGCCCGCGGGCGGCGGCGGCACAACGGTCAGCGTGGTGGCCGACTACATCAAGGAGAAGAAGATCAAGGCACGTTGCGTACTGATGCTGACTGATGGCTACATCGAGAGCGAGTACAACATGGCGCCCATCCCGCACCTCTGGGGAATTGTGGACAACACCGGGTTCACCCCCAAGAAAGGCAAGAAGGTCGACATCTACAGCAGTGCGTTATGACCCTACAACCGGAAGTCGTGCTGCTGCAGCCCATTACGAACGAGCAGCTGGAGGTGTGGGCACACCGCCTTGTGCGGGTACCCGGCACGTACCTGTCGCTACGCCATCCCATAACGAAGTCCTTACGCGCGCAGTGGCACGTTGATGTGGAGGATGACGAGGCGCTGCCACAAGTGGCGCAGACGTTCCTTCAGCTGCATGACATGAAGCTCGCGCGTAACGCATATGCCAATATAAGCGCAGCTTATCGCAAACCACCATGGAGGGTATTATGAACGTCGAACACAGCGAGATACCTGCGGGCGTAGTGCTGCCAAGGAAGCCATCGTGCTACGTGCAGATAGGGCCGCAAGCAAAGGACGGCACCTACAGCATGTTCGTGAAGGTGTCTGTGCGCAATGCACAGGGGCGGTGGTACGGATGCACAATCCTGACCGCGCGGGGCTTCACTGACGACGATAGGCCGATGGAGCTGCGCAAGAACCTGCGCACGCTCGCTGAGATTCGGCTACGGGGGACGTATGGAACCTGACTCAGCACTGAAGATGTGCTGGTTCGACGTGAGCAAGCCACGGGAGCAGCTACACGGCCCGTTCCGTGTATCGACGAAAACGCAACCGGGCAGTTCGCATCTGCACGCCGGCGTCATCATCGTCAAGTGCAGCTACAAAGCGGCAGCTACCACAGCAACGGGTACAACTGCCTGCGCGTAGACAACGTACCACTCATGCAGCTGGAGGAGCTGGCGCAGAACTTTCTAATGTTGGCGGAGGCACGTTATGGCAACACGTAAACCATTCACACCATTCCTCGACATAGCACGGGAGAAGGCGAAGGAAGGCGTCTTCGGCGTACCGATGCTGACAATTCTATGGCAGGGAAAACCACACGAAGGGCCTTGGCACGGCCCACTAATCGCCAGCGCGAAACTGCAGCTGCAGGGCTTCAGCCCGAACCGCTTCTATCGCGCCAAGTACGACCTGACAATGTTCTCTGTCTGCATTCCCGCAGCAGTAGGACAAGAAGAAGCACAGCGTATCGCTGATGCTTTCATGGACCTCATCAACGCGCTACGCGCAGGAGACTGATATGAACAAGACAGATGCACTGGTACTAACCGCGCTGGAGATCGCCGATCCCGATGCGCAAATACGAAAGGAGGTGCTTGAACTTATTCGACAGGTGGTAGTGGAAGAGCTGAACGCTTACGTGAGAAACAACATCTCGTACCTTGCCGTGGCCGTCACAACGGAGGCCCGGTGGGCTATCAAGCAGACTGCACTCTCTGCGATCAAAGAGCATTTCTTGCAACAGCACGGCATTAACGCATTCTAAGGAAACATCATGACTACAAACACAACACAACCCAAGGCTTTCGGACTCGACGAGGCCACTGTGATTATGGAATTCAACGCCAGCGTGTGGACCGCACGCAAGCTGGACAAGGGCGTCACTGACGAGGTGGTGACGTCCAAGGGCGCAGGCGCCAAGGGCGCGGCCCGAGTCAACAAGTCCCTGATGGCAGGGCGATCGGAACTCACCGACATCCAGCAGGTGGTGGGCGCAGCGCGCACCTACGTGTACGCCAACACAGCGCCATGGAGCGATTCAGGCCAGCGCTGGGTGCCCACAACACGTTTGCTCAAGGTGGACAAGCGCATGCAGGAGTTCAGCGTGGAGTACTGGGCGCAGGTGGAGGCGTTCATCGCCATCTACCCAACGCTGATTACCGCGCAGGCCATGGCCTTGGGCGACATGTTCAACCGCAGCGAGTACCCGCCCGTGTCGGAGATTCGCCGGCGCTTCGCGTTCAGCTACGACTTCATCCCCGTGCCCAGCACCAAGGACTTCCGCATCAACATCCCCGCCGATGCAGCAGAGGACCTGCGTACGCGACTCGAAGGCGCCAACAACCGCCGTGTTGAGAACGCGCTGGGCGACATCCGCAAGCAGATGAAGGAGCATCTTGAGCGCATGGCCGACCGCCTGATCACCGTGACCAACAAGAAGGGCGAGCCGTCTCAGCAGCGCTTCCACGACACGCTGGTGACAAGCGCATACGAGCTGTGCGATCTGATCGGTGACTTCAACATCACCGGCGACAAAGACCTTGCAGCAATGAAGCAGCGGTTGGAAGGTGCACTGGCAGGCGCCAGCGCCGAGGACCTGCGCGTTGACGGTGACAAGCGTGAAGAGGTGCGCAAGGAAGTGTCCGCGCTGCTCGGAGCGTTCCAGTGGTGAACGCAAAGCGGGCAACAGCAGTGAGCACGTAATGGACAAAGACCTACGCGAGTTCCAAAAGATGCTGCAGAGTAACGAGCTATCCCTGCGTGCGCTGACGCGCACAGGCAAGGGGCACTACAAAGCAGTGGTTGCGCACCCCGACGGGCGCACCATGACGTATGTGCTGGGCAGTAGCACATCAGACCATCGCGCTGCGGCAAATCGCAAGCGCGACATTCTACGATTTTTCAACAAATAATCAATAGGGAAAACCCTGTAGGCAGCACCACTCATGCTGCCTACAATTAAGGAAAACATGAAACAGAACCTCAACAATCTGAACAGCAACAGCTCGACGATGGTCACATGGACCCGGCCTTTGCTGAACAAATTCAAGATGGCATACGCACTGGCCGCCGATGAAGGCAAGGACGTGTTCATCTTCGAGAACAATGGCTACACAGTGGGCTACGCCTACTACCTTATTACGTTTCTGGAAGGAGAATTGGCATGAGCTTCACTGAATTGGCATTATTCATCTGGGCCATCGGTGCCTCGGTTGTCGCCTCGGTCTATGTGGCGCGGTGCAACGTCTTGCACAGCATGTTCAACATGGCGGTACACATGCAAATCCGCATGATGGACGATACCGCACTGTACGAGCGCACGCGCGCCAAGTACGTGCAGGCAAAAGAGTCTGGAGAACTGCGGGGCGTAGTATGACCGACCTCGAAATATCCAAAGCCCTTGCGCTGGCGATCATTCGTGAACTGGAGCCGCTGCTTAAATCAGCGGTACTGGCAAAACTCCGCGAAGGCGTGGAGTTGCCGGAGCCTGCAATCGTGTCGCAGCGCGGAACCTTCGCATACACTGAAGCCCAGCTACTCGACTACGGCGACCGCCGTGCTGCGGCATCGCGGGACCAGACTGTTAAAGAGATGCAAAACCTGATCCGCTCGGTGGCAATCAATGAGTGTGAGTCGGGGGTAGCTCGGGCAACCGCCCATCGGTGCATTCAAGTGCTGGAAGCAGCACCAAAGGAGAAACAAGGGTGAAACTCAAGGAATTAATTGAAACCATCAACAGCACCAGCGCATCGCCTGACGGAGTTAACTGGTATCCAGTGCGACCAATGACTATGGAGAACACGTTCCTGCTTTGCCGCATTAAGGCCGCTTGGCGTGTTTTAACCGGGAAGTCTGATTCCATTGAGTGGCCAGAAATGCGGCAGGAGACACCATGACCAAGAGCAAGCAGCGGGAAGCGTTTGAGGCGCACTTTGCTGAAAGCGTATCAAGTAGCGCAAGGGTTTACTTGGCTGACGAGGTTGATGCCGCCCTCGCGCAGAAGGAAGCGCAGCCGGTGGAGCCTGTTGAGTACCTTGCCAACGGCACGCGATTCAAGATGTCATTTTTCAGGAATATTGACGACAGTGGTAACCGCACTGATGGTACACACGTCATGTGCTTTGAAGGCTTCGAGAGGGAACTAGATGGTCGGTGGGTCGCACTGGTAGCAGCCGAAGATGACTGCCATTTGAAGCACACCGCACCAGTCACCCACACCGCCCTGCTACGCGAGGCGCTGGAGGCGCTTGAAGCGGCGACCCCGTATGTCGGGCATCACTACACGGTTGCGCACACCAGCCAACTGCTTGCTGCTGCCATCGCCAAGCTCCGCGCTGTTCCGGGGGTGTGCAAATGAGCGCACTAGCAATCCTCGGACTCATTGGCTTGTTTGCGGCTTGTCTGTTTTTCACAGTCGCAGCCCTTGGGTTCGTATTGGGTGAGGCGTGGTACTCGGAAAGTCTAAGCCCATTTTCCTGGCTGCTTACTGCCATAGCTGTGGTGATGTGGGCCTTGCTTTTATACCTACAACCGTTTCGATTGATCCTAAAGTGAAGGACCGCACCATGACTAACCTGCGCGAACTGGCAGTTGCGGCGAAGCAGTGGCCGCTGAACACGTTCAAGCCAGCAACGGAAGAAGATGCGTGCATCGTCGGCCACACCGATCAGGACGGCGAGTTCTACCCGGTCTTATACGTTGAATGTGAGGACTATTACGCTGAGTCTGGTCCGCTGGCTGCGTATCTTTGTGCCGCCAGCCCTGACGTTGTGATCGGTCTACTCGACCGCATTGACCGGCTGGAGGTGCTGATTACCAATCTCCACGCAGCCAAGGGTCGCTATCACAGCCAGCTTGCAGCGTGCGACTTGTTCGACGCTGTTGGACTCAAGAATGAAAGGCCAGTGAAATGAAACCGCCAATCACAACAGCACAAGCTATGCAACACCCCGATGTAGTGCTGACCATCACCACGCTAGGGCAAATTGCAGATGAACTGCGCGCCCGGTGCGCGGAGTTGGAGCGGGATGCTGCTCCTTGTGTATGGACACTTGACGACGAAGAATCTGGTACGTGGTCAAGTTCGTGCGGCGAACTGTGGAGCTTCATTGACGGCGGACCAAAAGAAAATCGCGTGACGTACTGCCACCACTGTGGGAAACCTGTAGAACTGACATCCGTGCCGAAGGGGGAGGCCAACCATGAATGACGTAAGAGCAAGACTGCGAGAGCAGGTCAATATCCGTGGTCTAGCAAGCCCGTTCGGTAGGATGGCAAATGATGCGCTGGACCTCATAGTCGAGCAGGACAAGCGGATAGCGGAGCTTGAAGACCTAGCCAAAGGCCGACTAGAGCAGATGGAATCAGACCGCAAGCAGGCGCTCAAGGCAGAGTTTGCTGCGCTGCAATGCCCTCCATGCAACGGCTGCGGCGAACGCGACTGCATCTGCCCAATCACATACTGACATGACCTACCACCCAACCCCACCAGTCCCGCCCCGCGCTGTGCCTGTGGAAGATGTGCCGCGTATCGACGCCATGTTGAAGCTCGGCATCACGCAGCGTGCTATCGCAAAGAACCTCGGCGTCCACTGGCGCACGGTTCACAACATCATTGCCCGCAAGGGTGCTTACTCGGGAGTGCCGAAATGACAACACAGCAAGAACTACTGAAGCAAATTCAGATCACCACTTTCATTGAGAAATATGCGAAACGTATTGCTGTTGACACGCCGTCAGGCAACGGGATGTGTAAGGTATACATTCTCACAGGCCCAGACATCTGGAAGCTAGTGGAAGAAATTGCAGTGCAGATCATCACCATTGAAGCAGATGAGCGCAAGAAATTATGGAGCCCCGTATGACTGAAAAACGCTGTTCTCAATGCAACCGCCTGCTAACTGAGGACAACTTCCATAAGAGGTCAGATATGCCGTGGCTACACCGCGCGGACTGCAAGGCGTGCTACAACGCAACGCGAGCGAAGAAGCGGGCAGAGAAGAAGGCGGCGCTGCTACCCAATCCCGTGGACGTTGTGACCGATAACCCGTTCCACTGGCGCACGTTCGTGCAGCCGGTGCCGATGAAGGCCGGCAAGTGGGAGCAGCCGCCCCGCCCCGACCAAGCAGTGAACACCCGCTTCACCCAGTATCAGTAACTTCAACCAAGGAGAAAATATGGACGACACCAAGCCCCGCACACCGTGGCGGTTGGCCAGCTACACGATGTACACCGTAAAGGAGCTCGTGCGCATGGTCGACAACCTGCCCGACGCTACGTCGTTGGAGAAGGAGCTGGCAAATAGGCTTGACGAAGCAATCAAACTTAACAAGGAGGACGATTGGAAATGAAAGCAAACGCAGTACAGGTGGGCGGCGACCACTATCGCAGCAAGAAGGTGCAGCCGTGGGACGTCATCGACTCCGCACTCAGCAAGGAAGAGGCTGTAGGCTTCTACCGCGGAAACATCATCAAGTACGTTATGCGCTGCAACGACAAGGGCGGCGTTGAGGACTTGAAGAAAGCGCAGCACTACATGGCAAAACTACTGGAGGTCCTTGATGGAACTGATCGCTGAAGTAACGTCAAAGCAGGCGTTCGTTGCAGCTATACGCGCTGCAGCACACCAAACGTATGAACAGGCCCGGGCCAACCCAGTGCAGTTAAAGTGGAACACCACGCTGTTCACCTTCAAGGAAGGCATACACGAGACACGTGCTGAAGAGCTCGTGCGCAACATCAATATGAACAAGCGCTATGGCTACTCCTGAAGGCAAAATCAAGGCGTGGATCAAGCAGGAGCTTGCGGCCGCAAACGTCTACTACGCCATGCCCATGGGCACCGGCTACGGAAAGTCAGGCGTACCGGACTTCCTGTGCTGCGTCAATGGGCACTTCCTCGCCATCGAGGCCAAGGCTGGCAAAGGCACAACTACTGCACTGCAGGACCGGGAGATCGCCCTCATCCGTGCCCGCAACGGAACAGCACTCATAATCAACGAGGACAATCTGCATGAACTCACAACCACAATCCACCTCCTTAAACAAAGAGGAGCGTGATGCCGCCAAGGCGCTGGTGCTGGAGGCACTTGAAGCGTGCTTTGAAGACCCGCCTACCGCCGGCGCCGCAATCGTCATCACGTCCCGTAAAGGGACTTCGTTCTACAAGCTGAACATGGATATTCAGGAAAGCGCCGAGCTGCTGCTGGGCGTCAGCGCGATACTGGATGCGACGTCAACACCCCACAAGATACCGGAGCTGCTTCAATGAGCCAACCCTACAAGACACTACTCGCACTTGACTTTGAAACGCGCTGGGATAGCACGGACTACACGCTGTCCAAGATGACAACCGAGGCATACATACGCGACCCGCGGTTCAAGGCGTTCGGCGTGTGCATACACGAATACGGTACCGACAAGGACACGCAGTGGTATAAGCACAAAGAAATCCCCCGCATCTTCTCGTGCTACGACTGGACCAAGACGGCGGTGCTCGCGCACAACGCACAGTTCGATGTGGGCATCATGTCCATGATCTACGGCATACAGCCGTGCTTCATCTTCGACTCGCTGTCCATGGCGCGGGCACTGCGCGGCGTGGAGGTCGGTAACTCGCTGGCCAAGCTGGCGGCCGAATTCGAGCTGCCTCCAAAGGGCAAGGCAGTGCACAGCACCGACGGGCTGGAGGAGCTTACGCCGGAGATCGAGCAGGAGCTGCTGGAGTACTGCAAGCACGACGTGTTCTTGTGCGAAGAGATTTTCACAAGGCTTGTCACCGGGTTGCACGGCGGCGGCCGCATACACGCCGCGTACCCCACCAAGGAGCTGCGCCTGATCGACATGACCATCCGCATGTTCACGAAGCCGCAGTTGGTGCTGGACGTGCCGATGCTGGAGAAGGCACGCGACGAGGAGAATGCAAAGCTGGTTACGGCCCTTGAGCGCTGCGGCGTGAGCGAGGCAGAGCTGGCCAGCAACGACCAGTTCGCGCTGGTGCTGGAGCGCATGGGGCAGATACCCCCGACCAAGAAGAAGCGCCCCACCATCAAGACGCCGAACCCCGTCGGGATGAACTTCGCCTTCGCCAAGAACGACGCCCACTTCCAACAGATGCTCAACGGCGACAACGAGGACGTGGCCATGCTGTGCGAAGCGCGCCTGCGCGTGAAGTCCACACTGGAGCGCACCCGGGCGCAGCGCTTCATCGACATCGCCTCACGCGGAACGCTGCCGGTCCCCTTGGCTTACTACGGTGCGGAGACAGGGCGCTGGCAGGCCGCCAAGGGCAGCAGTATCAACTTCCAGAACATGAAGCGAGGGTCGTTCCTGCGCAAGGCGATCATGGCCCCGGAAGGCTACGTTGTTGGTGTGATGGACTTGTCACAGATCGAGCCGCGTGTCATCGCGTGGCTTGCTGGGTACGACGTTATGCTGGAGATTTTCCGTGCCGGCGGCGACCCATATGCCACCTTCGGCGCGATCATGTTCAGCATCCCCGGGCTCAACGCAGAAGAGCACCCACTACTGCGCCAGAGCGCGAAGTCTGCGATGCTGGGCTGCTCGTACCAGCTCGGGTGGGCGGCGTTCAGCGCGCAGTTGTTGGTCGGGTTCCTTGGCGCCCCACCCAAGCGCTACACGAAGGCCGAAGCGCAGCAGCTTGGCGTCACCAGTGCACACGTGAAGAAGTTCATCGAGAACAAGTGGCACATGGAGAAGATGCTGGAGATCGCACGCACCTGCACCGACGAAGAGCTGCTGATCCACTGCCTTGCTGCCAAAGCTATTGTGGAGAAATACCGCAGTACAGCGGAGGCTGTTGTGGAGTTCTGGAAGTTCTTGCAGGAGCGTCTTGTGTCAAGCCTGATCGAGGGCGAAGAGTACGAATACAAGGGCGTGCTGACCTTCAAGAAAGAAGAAATAGTGCTTGTCAACGGCATGTCTTTGAAGTATCCTAACATCGAAATACGCAAGGACGACCGTGGACGCAGCGAGTACTGGTACGGCCTTGGCGACAAGAAGCAGAAGTTATACGCCGGACGCCTCGCGAACAATGTTACGCAGGCTTTGGCGCGTATCGTCATGTCTGATGGAATGCTGCGCATAGGTAAACGCCACGATGTGGTGGGCTCTGTGCACGATGAAGTTCTGGTGCTGCTGCCAGAGCAAGACGCCAAGCAGGAGCTGGTGTGGATGAAGGAGCAGATGGTGATCGAGCCGAAGTGGCTGCCGGGTATACCGCTCAATGCCGGGGGCGGGTATCACAAGCGTTACGGCGACGCGAAGAAGTAAGGAGAAACACAATGAAACTGAAGATCGGTAAGACAACGTACAGCGTGTCGTGGCCTGACACGCTGGAGCCCCCGCTGACCCGGGGGCGCATCGACTACACCGGCCGCACTATCAAGGTGGCCAAGCGCGCGGGGCAGCCCCGGCGTGTGCGCACCGAGAAAGGGTCACGCCACACCTTCTGGCACGAGGTGGTGCACGGCATCTTGTACGACATGGGGTCGCGCAAGTATCGCGATGAAGTGTTTGTAGACGAGCTGGCCAAGCGTATCGTGCAGGTCGGCGAACAACTGGGGAAACCAAGAGCATGATCGCCTATGTTGGTTTCCTTCGTGATACCGAGGTTGAAGTAACGCCGGTGGATGTTGGCTGCGGCGCGGGGCAAGTGCCCTGCTTTGAATGCGGCGGGGATGGAGACTGGACGAAGTACCATCCCGAGCCAGAGCTGGGCCCGTTTCCGTGCGTCGACTGTAAGGGCACAGGGCGCATCTACATTTCTATATAGGAGCAAATACCATGAACTTCGAGACGATCATCCCGTTCATCAAGCCGCCGGAGCTGGAGGTGCGCTGCTCCTTCTGCAAGCGCCCGGCAAGCGCGGTGAAGAACCTGATACAGAGTCAGGTGACAGAGGCAGCCATCTGCAATGACTGCGCAGCCCACGCAGCACAGCGCGTCAAGGAGGAGACACATGACAGAACCAATTAACGTAACGTGGAGCCACAGCTCTCTCAAGGACTACGAGTCCTGCCCGCGCAAGTACCACGAGGTCAAGGTGCTGGAGAAGTGGCCGCGCGAGGAGACACAGCAGACGCTGTACGGCACCAAGCTGCATGAGCAGTGCGAGCTGTATGTGCGTGATGGCCGCCCGCTGGACGCTGACTTCAAGTTCATGCAGCCTATGATGAACAAGCTGATGGCTATGCCCGGGCGCAAGTACCCGGAGTACGAGATGGCGCTCACCAAGGACCTGCGGGTGTGCAACTTCAAGGACCCCAACCGCTGGGTACGTGGCATTGCTGACTTGGTGATTGTGGACGACGACAACCTGACTGCGCGCGTGTTCGACTACAAGAGCGGCGGCGACAAGTACCCCGACCCCGGGCAGCTGGAGCTGATGGCCATCATGATCTTCAAGCACTTCCCACACATTCGCTCGGTAACAGGCGGGCTGTTGTTTGTGCTGAAGAACACCGTGTACAAATGCAAGGTCGAACTCGACGCTGCTGATGCGCTCTGGTGGAAGTACCGTGAGCGTGTTGCCCGTATCGAGCAGTCCCATGCGAACGGTGTATGGAACCCGAAGCAGAGCGGTTTATGCCGTCGTTACTGTGTAGTGGTATCATGTGAGCACAATGGAAGGAGCTAACATGGTTGACGTAACAAACCCGGCATACAAACACGGGCACGCGGGACGCGGGGGATTTAGCCCCGAGTATCATTCTTGGGCGGCCATGATGACGCGCTGTTACAACGAAAAGCGCAGCGCTTATAAGTACTACGGCGGGAAGGGTGTTGTGGTATGCGCGAGGTGGCATACCTTCGAGAACTTTCTAGCGGACATGGCTCCGCGCCCGGATAAAAAAACGCTGGACCGCAAGGATAGCAACGGAAATTACACACCGAAAAACTGCCGCTGGGCAACACGGGCAGAACAGACCGCTAACAGAAGCAAGCGCGATGCCCCTAAACAGTACGCGGCGGCAGTATTGGCTGTAGTGCGCATACTGCCGACAACAGTGGCGGAGCTTTCCGCAGCGCTTGCGCTACACCCCGAGCTCATTAAGCAGGCGGTGCGAACACTGCGAAATGAAGGCGTAGTAAAAACCCCTCGCATAGCGCCCTGTACCGGAAGCAGGGCGCGTGCCTTACTTGTTACTTTTAATGGAAGGAGCTGAACATGCCTAAATCATCCCCCGCCAAACTGGCCTATCAAAAGGCATACAATGCCCGCCCCGAGAACGTGAACCGCCGCGAGGACAACAACCTCGCCCGGGCACGCCTCATGCGTGAAGGCAAGCTCAAGGTCGGCGACGGCAAAGATGCTGCGCACATCGTACCGCTCGACAAGGGCGGCAAGACTACGCCGGGCAACGTGAAGGTGGAGTCGCGCAAAGCGAACCGTGACTGGCGCAAGGGCCGCAAGGGCTACGACGTCGGCACGGATAAATGAGCGCCATATCCCCCGACGCAGCGGAGACGCTGTGGGCTGCTAGGTGGGGGGAGTACTTACCATCAGCAGCAGAAGTAATGCTCGCAGGCGCCCCGTGGACTGAAATAATGAGCGTTTTGCGTGACGTAGGGCGCTTGGAGGCGGAGCAGCATGTAGGGCTGCTTAAGTTTGGATGGAAACTAAAGGAGAAACACAATGAATGAAACCGCATATCAGGGGCTGCTTAATGCAGCTAGGACAGGTGTGCTCGGTATAGACACCACCGCGGTACGGCAAGCGGAATATAACGCGTACAACAATGCAATGCAAAATGCGCAAATACAAAATGCGCAAATACAAAATAGCGCTGCAATACAGAACACCGGGGCTATTGTCAGCGGCATGGGTGTCAGTGGCCTTGGCGGCTACACGTACGGCGGAGGGGCGCAGCCGATAGTGCCGGTCCCCATCTACGCGATACCGCAAGGCAACATATTGAAGGACCCCAACCGGATCGCGTCGATGACAATGCCACTGACGGCGCTGGTAGACCTGTGGCGCGTCAAGTGGGGGGACACGTGGCTGCACGACAGGCAGCTGCCGCCAGCAGAAGACCTCGACCTGTGGTCAATGGCCGCCGTGCGACTGCACGCGAACAGCAAGTTCGAGATCGTGGCGAGCTACTTCCGTCTGCGGGAGGATGCGTAATGGCCATCGCACTCAGCCAAGACCTTGAGCGCCTGCGGGAGCAGCTTGAAGATGCAGTGCGTAGGAGGCGCATACCGTTTCACGAAGCGGAGCATATCTGGAGTGTCAAGACGAGCGGAAACAACGAATACCGCGACAGGGAAGTTGAATACTTAAAGCGCAGCATGATCGACAAATTCACCACGTCAGTAGTGCCCGAGCGCAGCCCCCCGCTTAAGGCCGCACCTGCACCAAACCCCAATGACATCGCTTCGCTGGTGATGCCGCTGTCACAGCTCAAGTCACTGTGGGCAGCGAAGTGGGGCGAGAAGTGGGTGATACCAAAGGACATGAACATGACCGAGGACGTCGCGTTCTGGTGGAACGCCTACCACCGCCTGCATCAGCAGAACTGCTTCGAGTCTTACACCATGGCCAATACCGAATGGCGTCGATTGAAAGAGGAGAGCCCCCTTGGAAATAGTTGAGAACAAAGCCGTCCGTTTCAGGACGCGCAACCCCGGCAAGTACAGCGTCATCCCGAAGCACCACGTACAGCCAATCCCCGGCGGCTATGAAGTTGCGGTGTACTGGGGACTCGATGAGATGCGCGTACTCAAGAACCTCGGCGTCAAGGACGCGCCGTCACCCATCGAACGCAGCTACAACTGGCCCGGACGCTACAAGCCCATGGCACACCAGAAGAAGACCGCGGGGTTCCTAACGCTGCATCGCAGAGCGTTTGTGTTCAACGACCCCGGCACTGCCAAGACGATCGCTGCACTGTGGGCCGCTGACTATCTGATGACACGCGGCGAAGTGCGCAGGGTGCTGGTGGTCTGCCCGCTGTCTATTATGCAGAGTGCATGGATGGGGGACTTGAACCGCAGTGTCATCCACCGCAGCGCCATCATCGCCCACCATGCGCAGGCATCGCGCCGGATAGAGATGATCCAAGGCGACTATGAGATCGTCATCATCAACTACGACGGACTGAACTTGGTGGCTGACGAGATCAAGGCCGACGGCCGGTTTGATCTGGTAATCGTGGATGAAGCCAACGCATACGCTACTGCTACAACACGGCGCTGGAAGTCGTTGGCCAAGATAATTCAACCGCAGACGTTCCTGTGGATGATGACAGGCACGCCCGCCGCGCAGTCGCCACTGCATGCGTACGGGCTGGCCAAGCTGGTGAACCCGTCGGGAGTGCCGGGCTACTTCACGGCGTGGCGCGACAAGACGATGAACAAGATCACCAACTTCAAGTGGGCGCCCAAGCTGGGCTCACGCGACACGGTGCACACAGCGCTGCAGCCGGCAATACGCTACACCAAAGCGCAGTGCCTTGATCTGCCGCCGGTGATTACACAGACTCGGGAGGTGGCGCTGACACCGCAGCAGTCGAAGTACTACAAGCTGATCAAGGAGCAGATGCTGGCGAACGTGGCCGGTGAGACGATCACAGCAGTCAACAAGGCTGCTGTGGTCAGCAAGCTCTTACAGATTTCTTGTGGCGCTGCATTGACGGAGAACAAAGAAGTCATTGAATTCGATGCGACACCAAGGCTCAACGTGTTGCTGGAGATACTGGAGGAGACGCAGCGCAAGGTAATTATCTTCGCGCTGTTCCGCGCCAGCATCGACCAGATCAGCACCTTCCTTGACAAGCACGGAATTGCGTCGGAGGAGATTCACGGCGGCGTCACGGCAACCAAGCGCGGCGACATCATCCAGCGCTTCCAAAACGCCGCCGACCCCCGTGTGCTGGTGATGCAGCCGCAGGCTACTGCACACGGTATTACGCTAACCGCAGCAGACACTGTAGTGTTCTTTGGGCCGCTGATGAGCGTTGAGCAATACGTGCAGTGCATAGCGCGGGCCGACCGCCAAGGACAGACATCAACGAGCGTGACGGTTGTGCATATCCAAGGCAGCCCGATCGAGAAAAAGATGTTTGACGCGATGGACAAGAAGGTAGATGATCACGCCCTCCTGTCCCAGATGTTCGACATTGAAGTGAAAGGAGTATAGGGTAAACACTTAAAAAATAAATTTGAAACCGTGTAAATCGAGAGTACAATTCTGTACACATCAGGAGAAACACATGACTGAAGAAACAATCCCCATGGACAGGCTTGCAAAAGTCTACGTCAAAATTCGCGATAAGATTGCCGAGCTGACACGTGATTATGAGTCACAGGTCGAGACGCTGAAGGCATCGCAGGCGCAAGTCGCCAACACCATGAAAGACCAGCTGCGTGCAGCGGGCATGCTGTCCTCCAAGACGGAGTATGGCACTGTCTCGCTGATCACGAAGACGCGCTACTATGCGCAAGACTGGGACGCCATGAAGACATTCATCAAGGAGCACGACGCTGTTGATCTCTTGGAGAAGCGTATTTCACAGAAGAACATGCAGCAGTTCCTTGAAGAAAATCCCGGCGTCGTGCCGACCGGTCTGAACACCGTGTCTGAGATCGAAGTTTCCGTTCGTAAACCAACCAAGTAAGAGAGCATCATGGCCACACAAGTAGCAGTTTTTAATCCCGCAGCAAACCGCCCCGCATTCGCAGCCAAGGGCGCTGTATCCTCCATCACCAAGGCACTCGCCGGCGGCGGCGCACAAGGTAAGCGCATCTCCATCAAGGGCTGTGTGTTCCGCCTCCTGTCCGACGGCAAAGAAGTCGCCGCAATCGACGAGCGCTTCCTCGACGTGGTTATCGTCAACGCGGCCCCCAAGGTGGCGCGTACCTTCTACGCTGGCGTGTTCAGCGAAGACGCGGCAGCCGCTCCGGTATGCTGGTCTGCTGACGGCGACAAGCCCGACGCCACCGTGAAAGACAAGTGCTCCCCAACCTGTGCTGCATGCCCCAACAACCAGAAGGGCTCCGGTCAAGGCGACACCCGCGCTTGCCGCTTCAGTCAGCGTATGGCCGTCCTGCTGGCCAACGACTTGGAAGGAGACGTTATGCAGCTGACCGTACCCGCCACGTCGATCTTCGGCAAGGTGGAAGGCGGCGACTACCGCCCACTGCAAGACTATGCGCGCTTCCACGCTGCACAGGGCAACGACATCAGCATGATGGTGACACGCGTCAAGTTCGACACGTCTGTCGCGACACCCAAGGTGTTCTTCAAAGCCATGCGCTGGTTGACCGATGACGAGTTCCCCGTTACCTCCGAGAAGGGCGCGTCGATCGAAGCTATCCAAGCCATCACCATGACGGTGAGCCAGCAAGACGGCGTGCCGGCAGCGTCTGCCCCCGCAGCACTGCCCGGCCCCAAGCCAAAGGCCGTAGCTGCCCCAGCGCCAGCTGCTGATGATGACGAGGCACCTGCCCCAGCGCCCAAGAAAAAAGCTGCTCCAGCCCCTGCTGCTGAAGATGACGAAGCACCAGCACCGGCGCCCAAGAAGCGGGCTGCTGCAGCTGCTAAGCCTGAGCCAAAGGAGTACGCTCAAGGCGGTGAGGAAGAGGAAGCCGAGCCTGTTGTGAAGAAGGCGGCGCCTGCTGCCAAGCCCGCTGCTGCGCCCGGCCTCGCTGCCGTGCTCGGCGAGTGGGACGACGAGTAAATAGGTTTTGGGGTGTTCAGGAAAAGCTGGACACACTGGTGCACTGAGGGCGTGTGTTATGGACCGGTTCTTTGTGAGCCTTAAAGAGCGTTCGAGCTTAAAGCCTTCTGCCCTGAATACCCCATTCTTACCATGCGCCACTACACACCAAAAGTAAGAGCACGCGTGAAGGCCGGCCCTAATACGGTCGGCCTTCAGCTTGCGCGGCTCGCAATACTTCGCAGCATCTCCGTCATGGAGATCGCATATCTTCTCGGTGCATCGCGCGTGACAGTCTATAGTTGGTACTCTGGCAAACAGATCACCAACGCCTACGTCCCAAGCGTTACGCAACTCATCTCAATATTAAAGTCAGCGCCCGATGACGGCGCTGCATGGAGCACCGCATGCAAACACTTCAAACGCACGTCCTGACATCTGCCGCCTCCAGCTAACTTGGAGGTGCTATGCAACCCAATGAATTTCTGGCGCTGGTGCTGCCCTCCGAGGGGCAGGGGCACTACTGCACATTTGAACTGCCTTCAAGGCAACAGACTTTTTTCGAAGACGTCAGCTCACTGGCCAACACCTGCGAGCTGATTTCGCTTTCTGGCAAGAACAGCTTCTTCGCCATGGCGGCATTCAGGACCGCCGGCACCCGCGTTGCAACCAACGCCGTAGCAATCCGAGACCTGTTCTTTGATATCGACTGCGGCGCAGGCAAGGCGTACAGCACCAAGAGCGAAGCAATCGCAGCGCTGTACCAGTTCTTGAGCGACACCGGCCTCGACACGCTTGGCATGCCGTGGCTGGTTGACTCTGGCGGCGGGGTGCATGGGCACTTCCCCTTCTACGACGACGTTTCCCCGGAAGACTGGCGCCCACTGGCCGAAGCGTTCAAGCGCACGGCACAGCGCATGGGGCTGAAGATCGACATGACGGTGACGGCCGACGCAGCGCGCGTACTGCGCATGCCCGGCACGCTGAACTACAAATACGACCCGCCACGCCAAGTCAAGCTCAAGCTGGAGGGGGCCATCTTCAACCCAGAAGACATTGCCCGTTACCTTGACAAGACAACCGCCCCCGCGGCCGGGAGCTCTACAGCCATATCGCTGGCAGGGCGGCCGCCAGCAGCCGCAGCGCTGTCCCCCACCATGAAGGCGCTCGCACAGAACAGCGTGACGTACTTCAAAAACATCATGGTGCGCACCATGAACGGCACGGGCTGCGGGCAGATCAAGCACTACGTCGAGAACGCACAAGAGGACGGCATGGAGCCGATCTGGCGCGGCATGCTCTCGCTGGCCAAGGTGTGCGACGACGGCCCCAAGGCTTGCGCCAAACTGACAGCGATGCATCCGTACACCGAAGCGCGCATGCAGCAGAAGCTAGCCGAGATCAAGGGACCGTACTCGTGCATGAAGCTGGACTCAGAGAACCCCGGCATCTGCGGCAGCTGCCCGCACTGGGGCGTCATCACCAACCCGCTGGTGCTGGGCCGCGAGACAGCGCTTGCCACCACCCCGCCCGTGTATGAGATACCGGAGCAGGACCAGTTCTTCCACCCCGGGGCACACCTCACTGCACCTCCCGCACCCCGCGGGTACTCCTACGGGGACAAGGGCGGCGTCTATCGCAAGGATATCAAGGTCGATGCCAACGGGAACAGCATGAGCGCCGACGTGATGATCATCCCGTACGTCTTTTTTCTGCTGGAGCTGCTGCACGAAGGCAGTGAGCATACCGCCCGCTTCGTGGCGATCCGCGCAAAGAGCGTCACGAACATCGAAATACCGTTGGGCGTTGCGTCAGCCAAAGACAGCTGCATCAAGCAGCTGTACTCGCAGAACATCATGGCTGCGTTCGGGGCAGGCAACGACAAGCACTTGTGGGACTACGTTAGGGCATGCATCGAAGAGGCGAGCAGCGCGGACAAGGTGCTGCGCATACCCGCCAACTACGGCTGGCAGCATGACCACAGCTTCGCTATTGGGGACCGCGTTGTGCAGCTCAACGGCGAGGGCTACAGCTTCCCGTCCAAGGGCCTCAAGAACCTCGTCAGCGCCACGAAGCCCAAGGGTAGTCTCGGGGACTGGCAGCGCTTCGTACAGCTCATCCAAGACAAGGGTCTGTGGGACATTCTGGGCATGATGGCGGTCAGCTTCGGTGCACCACTCATGGAATTCGCAAGCGCCGGCACACCGTTCCTAATGCTGCACGCCGCCAGTGACAAGTCGGGCAACGGCAAGTCACTCGCCCTGCAGTTGGCAGCCAGCGTGTGGGGGCACCCGATCAAGTACCCTGTGCCACCAGACACCAGCAAGACGACCATGATGCAGCGTATGGGCATGCTGGGCAGTCTGCCCTTCCTGTCCGATGAAGTCACCGCGCTGCAGCGCAGGTCGAAGGGGGAGTTCATCCCCGATACCGTGTTCGGTATGTCGCAGGGCATGCACAAGATCAAGGGCAGCAACGCCGCCAACGCTGAGATCGTCAATGAGCTGACGTGGCGCGCGCAGGGGCTGATCACTTCCAACGAACCTGCTATGGAGAAGATGTTGACCTCGCGCGACACGTCGTCCAACGGCGAGTTCTACCGTATGCTGGAGTGGCACGCTGTGGTGCCCGTTGTCTGGTCACAGGCTGAGCGCGATCTGGAGCACACGCTGGAGAACAACTACGGCGTCGCCGGCCGGGCCTACGCTGAGTGGCTTGTCAACAACCGCGATACGGCCGCAGAAATAACGGCACGGTGCATAGCCAAGGTCCGCAAGCTACTGAACGCCTCCGATGTTGAGCGTTTCTGGGTCAACGGCTTGGGCTGCGATCTGGCCGGGCTCATTCTGGCAGGCCCCAAGTACGCGAACATCTTCAACTTCGACACCAAGCAGATATTCGACAAGGCGTACAGGGTGTGGGTCGTCAACGCGCGCAACCTGATGGCAACGAACACGCGCTCAGCCGAAGACCTGCTGCACGCGTTCACCCGTGAGTACCACGGCAATCTGGTGCGCCTTGACCCGAAGAAAGGCCCGACAGCCTTGTTTGACACAAGCAACGGCGTGTCTGCCAACAGCACCCGTGGTAAGGTGGCCGGGCGTGTGGAGTATGACGTGAACCCGGGCTGGATCGAATACTATCTGGAGCTGGCCACGTTCAAGCGCTACTGTGCTGAGCGCAACCATGGGTACCAGTCGGTCAAGGCGGAGCTGAGCATCACGATGGCCGTTGAGGAAGTGCGCCGCGACCTGCTGGCCAAGACGGGCGGTCCGTCAATGCGGGTCTTGTGCCTGCGCGTCAGCCAGCAGATAGTGGATGACACACCTTAATCCCAAGTACCCGTGGCACCGGGTACAGCGCGGGGGCAGTTTCTTTGTCCCCGCGCTCGACCTAGCCAAAGTGCAGCTCGAAGGCATACAGCAAGCTAGCAGGCAGCACATCAAGCGCGCTACGGGCACCCCGTGCATTTACAACGGGGTGCTAGGCGTCATGTTCAAGCGGCGCTAGCCCGCATCCGTGTCTCGGCCGCCTTGATGCTCTCCATGTAGCGCTTGGACATCTCCTGCTTGCGCTTGTTTAGCCGGTCGATGGCATCGGTCTTGCGGTCCCCGCTGAACCGGTCTTTCGGTGCGTTGGTGATCTTCTTGATCTCGGTGTTGATCTCACCCATCTTTTGAACAAACTCACCGGTCGTTGACGCCAGCGCCAGCTCGACTTTGTGCTCGTCAAAGAAAGCGCGCAGCTCTTTGGCGCTACGTCCCTCACGCTGCATGGTGTCGAACGTCTTCTTGACCTCTTGCGTGTTGGAAGCAAGGTCATACACTGCCTCGGCGTTGGCGTCGCTATTGGGGTTCTGTACGAACGACTTGACCCAAGGCATCTTGGTCAGCGGTAGCGAAGGCTTCTCGACATCTGCGCTATCCCCTGCACCTACCGCCCGCTCCAGCAGCGTCAGTACAACCGATGCTGCGCTACCAGTAAGCCCATTGACCGCATGCTGGAGCTGCAGCGGGGAGATGCCGAGCGCACCGAACGCCTTGAACGCCTCGGGTGTGGAGTCGTTGTACTGCTCCCCGGCGGTCTGCCCGGCAAGACTCCGGCCAACGATCGGCAGGTACGTGCGTAGGTCCGTGTTGGTGGCCCACTCCACAGCCTGCTTGAGGCCCGTGGGCAGCGGGGCGCCGCCACCGCCGGGGACGTCAGTCATCGCGTAGCCCGCGAGTGCCTTGGCGACCTGTTTGCCCTCCGTCGTGCCGCTGATGGCGTCGATGAGCGCCTGTCCTGCAGCCCACGCCATACCCCCACCGCTGGCGTAGCCGACGGGTATCTTGAGCATGGCGTCTGTGCCGGGCAGGCCGATGTGGAAATTGCCGTAGCGGTCACCCGGGCGCAGCTTCGTGTACTCGTCGTCATCCGCCTTCATTGCCGCGTAAACCATGCCGCCAATGGCGAGCATCATGGCGTTGCGCACAAAGGTCTGCTTCACCTTCAACTGCTCCTCGAACGGCATCTTGCCCTGCAGCGCCTTGGTGGCCACGTTGAGCGCCTGAATACCGCTGTTGAAGAACGGCAGCATGCGGTTGAAGTGCTGGATCGAGCCCCACCCGCCGCGCTTGTGGAAGTTCATTGACTCGCGGGTGCGGTAGGCCGCCTCCACCTCGGACAGCCCGCGGGCAATCGAGTCTTTGTAAATCTGAATACGCGTAGTCGCGTCGGCCACGTGTGCGCTGCGATCCAGCGTGTTGAGCAACTTGCGTACTGCGTTGGGGTGGTTGCCGTCAGCGATCTGCTGCGTCAGCTTGATCATATCGTCGTGGTCGCCGGTGAACAGATTACTCTGCACCAGTGCGTGGCGGTTGGCTTCCTCCAGCGCAGTCTTGTCTCCGCCCATCCCGCGGCGGTACTCTGCCATGGCCCGCCCAACGGCAGTCAGGGGGTTGGCAGCCAGCCCCGATGTAGACGCCGCAGAGAACGGGTCCCGCAGCAGCTGACGGACGGTGTATGGTGGCATGCGGGTCACGCCTGCGCGCAGGTAGTCGTTGAGCTTGGCGGCCCAGTGCACGTATGCCGGCATCATAGCGTGGAAGCCCTCGATGCTCTGTGCCAGCATGGTCGACGGTACGCCCTCCATCACGGTGCCGGCGGTGTCGATCTTGATGTAGCGATCGCCTGTGTCGTGCTCGTCGATCGGCTCCTGCGTCCAAGACAGGTACTCTTTGCCAGCCGGGGCCTTGGCCATCCGCACCTGCATCTTGTTGACAGGCTTGCCAGCGGCGGCCATAACGTAGCCTACGTTGCGCTTGGCCAGATTCGTCAGCGCGATGTCAGACAGCATCTTCGTGTTGAAGATGATCGACTCGTTGATCGGCATGATCTCGGAGTCGCTGCCCTTGAGCTTGTGCAGGAACGGGGTGTTCGCGATGTCGCCCATCTTCACGTAGTCATTGTCCCCGAACGACATCTCCAGCTGCCCATCGCGGACCCGGTACAGCGGCACGTAGTCTCCGTGCTCCAAGAACTCCCGTGCCTTGTCGCTGGAGATGCCGCCGGTGTCGCGGGCGAAATTGACCAGCTTCTCGTTGTACTTGTTGTACCCCTTGCGGAACGCCTCCAGTGACTTCTTCAGCGCTGGATCGGCGGCCACCTGCCGGCGCACTGCCTCCAGCTTCTCCTCGGGGATGCCGACCTTATCTGCCCCAACGCGCAGCGCGCGCTCGGCGGCCATATAGATGGTGGCCATGTGGTACTTCGCCGCAGCGTTGTTGCCGGGGATGTCCTCCGCAAGCCGTAACACGTCTGCACCAGACATACCCTTCGATGCGCGTATGCCGGTCATGCCCTTGGAGTCCTTGAACGCCTCGGGGGCACCGTAGCTCAAGAAGCTCTGCACCCAGCTGATAGACGCATCGGCCTCACGCACAGCGTACTTGGCCTGCATGACAGCATTCGAGTTACCTGCCGCGTCCAGCGCGCGCATCAGTGGGGCGTGCATGTCGACAATACCGTGCTCCAGCGCCATGCCAAGGCCGCCGGTCATGCGCTCGATCCACCCGCGCTTGTCGGGTTCGGGGGTGCCCACGGTGATGGCCGTGCCGTCGTACTTGCCGAAGTCTGCCGCCTTGGGCGCTGCGCTGGTTCCGTCGCGGCCAGACTTCTCCATGAGGCGGTCGATGGCGGCCATGGCCTTCTTGCTGTTTGGGTCAGCGCCCATGCCCAGCAGACGCTTGATCTGCGCCACAACACGCTGCAGCAACGTCTGCGGCTTGCCTACCGCGTCCAGCTTGGCCCGCAGCCCCTCGTTTGTGTAGACCTCGGCCACAAATTCTTTCAGGTTGTCGATCGCCTGCTCGCCTTTGAAGGCGTCGTTTTTCTCGATGGACTTGAACAGGCGCTGCAGGGCCTCCATCGCCGCGTGCTGCTCTGACGTGAGTAGGTGTGCTGGGCGGTCAAGCACCTGCATGGTGGCGGCGTGCATCAGCTCGTGCAGTATCGTGTCCTCGAACATGCCACCTGAATGAATCTGCACACTGTTGTTGCTGTGGGAGTACAGCCCTGCAACGCTGACACCTTGGTATGCCAGCTCCGGCGCCATGCTGATTTTTACGTCGCCAACATACGGCGCCAGCTTTTGCGCTAGCGCACGCACCTCCGGTGTGGAGCCTTCCTTGGCCAGTGCCGCAACTACGCCATCCACGTCGTTGTTGGTAACAGCGTACTCAACAGACACGTGCGCGGGAGTGCCGCCGCTGTTTGTTTTGGGGAAGGACGCCTCGTACTCACCAGCGAAGTCGTCGTTGAACGGGGACTCGTTGTAGATATCGTCGAACACGCGGGACGTCTTGGCCTTGGCCGGCGCGCGCTCTTGGCGGGCATTGTCGCGTGTGCTTTCTGGGGCGGCTTTTCCTTTGGCCTTCTTGGCGTCGCGGTTGGCCGCGGCGATCTCCTCGGCCTGCTGCTGCAAGCGGGCGTCGTCAGCCTCTTCCTGCAGTCGCTGCAGCCGCTCGGTTTCCAGCGCCTTGTTGGCGCTTTCCTTCGTGATGCGGTCTGCGTCAGCGTTGGCGTCCGCCATCTCGGTCTTGGAAATGCTGCGGTTGGGCTCAACTATCTTGCGCTCCTCCCGCACTTTATTACGCGTGCCGGTCTTGTTATCCCCCGCTTTACTCTCTGGGGAAGACGTGCGCTGCTCGCCCGCGATCCGCTCTTTCTTGCTGGCCTGACTGACGCGTCCGCGCAGCTCCGAACGCTCGCCCGGGATGATGGGCTCCGTTTCGGCCGGGCGCAGGGGGCCTTCTATACGGCCGACGGTAGTGCGCTTGGCGCGTTGCAGCAGGGACTGCAGCCGCCCCAGACTGCGCTTGGCCTTGCCTAGTTCCTGCTTGTTCGCCGCCGTCGGGTTGTCGCGCACCTTCTGCTCCAGCGCGGGGATGCGGTCTTCGACGAGACGCGTTATTTCTGCTTGCGCGTTGGTGCGTGACTCCGTTGCGGAGTTCTCCCGCTCCATGGCTAGGAACTGCCGGCGGGCCTTGTCACGTGTGGGCTTCGGCAGCGCTTCGTTGGCCGCAGCCGCCTCCAGCTTGGCCATACGCTCCTCGCGGGTAGCGTCAACGGGAGCGGCGTCGCGCGCTGCGCGGTACTTGCTGTGGTCGATCCGCTCGCCCGGCATGGCGGCGCGGCGCTCAAGGTGTGCCTGTTCTTCCGCACGCTGCGCGCCGTCAATACCCTCTCTTGCTGAAATAGCGCCACTGTCGACGGCGGCTGGCGCGCGGCGTGCTTCAGCGGCGCTACGCATAGCTTCTTTGTGTACCTCAATCGCCCGTTCCAGCTTATTGAACGCTGTGCGGTGCTTATCTTGGTTGCCCCGTGCGGCGATCATTTCTTCCTGTGCCGCAGCGATACCATCACGGGCCGCCTTCAGCTCCCGGCGGTTCTTGGTGCTTCGCTCTTGTACGGCGCGAGCGGCGTCTAGGTCCCGTGCCGCCTGCGTCATCGTATCGCTCATGCCGCGAAGATTGGCCAGCTGCTCTTGCAGGTCCATCTGGAGCCGTAGGTCTGCGCGCAGGAACGTCAGCGTAGTGGCGTCTAGCTCGCCGGTCATGTCAAAGTGCTTGCTCACAGCGTCAACAACACCCGCCTGCGCTTTCCGCAGCGAGTCGTAGTTCTTCTTGCTAACGTCTTTCAGCATGGCTTTTACCATGGCCTCTTTGGCGTCAACAACGGCCTGAGCGGCCGCCTCAACCGCAGCGTGCTGCTGCTCGAACTCGCTCTGGTTATCGTGAATCAGTTCGCTAGTGTCGCGTGACTTTTTGACCGCCTGCTCAAACGCGCTGCGCGCCTGCTCGTGCGCTAGCGTCAGGTCGGCCAGTTCGTTGGACAGCCGCGTTGTTATGGTCTCCATGCGCTCCTGTGCGGATGCAGCTTCGGCATCACTGGCGCTGACACGCGCCTCGGCAGCCTCGACCTGCTTGCGCAGCCCCGCTGCTTTCTTCTCGAATGGCGCTATGCGTGCAGCGAGCCGCGAGGCTGTCTGCTGTACAAGGCCGATATCCGCGCGCATCTGGTGCGTGGCGTCTGAGGCAAGGTACCGGTCGAACTCGGCGCGGGAGGCGAATGCTTTGCCCTGCAGCGCTTCGTCTGGAAACGCATCTTTTTGGACGCCCTGCTCGTCAGAGCGCTTGCCCTGCTCCAGCCCGTCGAGCGCAGTCGTTACGCGTTGCGCGTGGGCGTCGGCCTTGTTGCCTGTACGCATTGCGTGGGCCCATGCGGCAACGTCTTCTGGCGCGTGGCGCGCCAGTGCCGGTAAGTTGTCCTGCACGCGCTGTACGAACGCGTCGTTCTGTGGCAGCCGGGCCACTGCGTCGCGCAGCGCCGCGGGAGACGTTTCTTTCGTGGTATACGTTGTGTCTACCGCCGTAGCCGCACTGGCTCCGTGCACAGCAGCGTTGCGGATGTCGTGCAGTTGCTCGCCAATGGCCTGTACGGCAGCGTAGGGGTTGCCGAACGTACGGCGCCCCTCTGCGCGCCCTTCTACTGTCGGCATGCCGGGGTCGAACAGGCCCCACACATTTTTGTTCTGCTGCGTCCACTGCCCGTTCTCATACTGCGCAGGCTCAAGGTACGACGTGTCCTTGCCGGTTATGACTTTTGTCATGTCGCGCGTATCACCAAAACGATTCATCAGCTCGTTCAGTGGGGCGGCAACCTGCCCGGTTATTTTGGTCTTCTCCGTGTTGCTCAGCGGAGTCCCGCGCTGCGCCTCGATCTCCTCTAGCATGCTACGGATGACAGTGGCGCGTGCGGCGACAGTCTCCTCTTTTGAGGCCAGCCCACGGTTGGACCGGTCAAGCAGCTGCACCAGCTTGGCATACGCCGAAGCGCGGTTGTCCGCCGCCGTCTGCGCGGCCGCGTCGTTCTTTGCTACGCTACCAACACCAAGCGCAGCGTTCAGCGAAGGGTCCATACCCAACGCACCCGTCGTTGGCGGCGTAGCCTTCAGTACCTGCAGCTGCTCAACAGCGGCGTTTGCCGCAGCCTTATTGCCTGTGGCGCGGGCGATCTGCAGCTCCGCCATCAACTCGGCGCGGGACTTGCCCTGTGCGCCACTACCCGATACCGTCTGGTTGCGCAGCTGCGGCGCTTCGTCAAACAGCGTGCGCTGCTCTGTGACGCCAGTATTCAGCTCCTTTTCGCCCATCTTCTGCACCAGCCGGTCATTCTCGGCGGTGTTGCGCATGCCTTCGCTCTCGACACGCTGGCTATCCAAGGCATCGTTATCCTCCATGAACCGTGCCATTGGGTTCACGGGGTTCTTGCTTGGCTTCTGTTGTTTCAGCAGGTCCTGCCGGCCAGCCAGCTCCGCATAGGTTGGCGAGACCTCTTTGATCTGCGCCTGCAGCGTGCGAATCTGCTCCGCGATGGCGGCCGCGGCGTCTGGGTCGGTACCGATGGCCCCGTCGTACGCTTTGAGCCGTCCCTGCAGGGCCTTGTTCAGCTTGTCCAGCGCGGGGATGGCCGGCGCAGGCGGTGCAGGCGGCGGGATGCGTGCTGTCAGGTCAGCGATGGTTTCCTTGTGCTTGCGCAGCGTCTCCAACGCAGTGTCGTGAGCTTCGGTGTCACCTGTCCGAATGGCTGCCTTGGCTGTCTCGGTCGCCTCATTGAGCCCAGTCTGCGCCTCCTGCAGCTGTGCCTGCATCTGGGCGATCTCGTCAGGCGTGCGTGGGCGGGCAGCTTCGGCCGCGGCCGCTGCTTCATCTGCAGTCTTCTTGTCAGCGGCAGCCTTCTCCATGGCGCGTATCTGCGGGAGCGCTGCGCTGATCTCCTCGCGCAAGGCCGTAACGCCATCGCTCCCGAGGTATTCTTTGTACGCAGCCGCTGCAGCCTTGTGGTCTGCTACCGCCACCATGTCGTTCTTGTCGTACTCCGCGTCGGCTGCGGCCTTGAGCTCCTGCAGCCGGGGGCCGTGCTGCTCGTAGCGTGCGCGCAGGTCAGCGATGTACGCCGGGTCCTGCAGTTTCGCTGCCTGTGCGGCTTCAGCGTCGAGCGCGGCTTTGTCAGTTGCGGCCTTCTCGTCCTGCTTGATCTTAGCTTCCTGCCGCGTGCGCTCCCCACTACGCTCGACGGCCCGCCCAGCAGGAGACATGGCGCCACCAAGCACAGCCCCGCCGACAAAATTGTCAAAGTACTCTTTCTTGGCCTTCTCGTCCGTCAGACTGAGCCCGGCCTGCATGCGCTCGAACACCTGCTGCGCCGCTTCGGTAAGGCCCTCGGCCCCCATCGTCTTGCCTGTGCTGGCCAAGTAGTCTGCAGCCACCTGCTTGACGCTCTGCGTAGCGATGCGCTTGGCCGCTTCCTCCGACACTTCTTTGCCTGCCAGCTGCATAATCTGGCGAATGCCGGGCATCATCTTGAAGCCGATCATGTCCAGCGCGGCCTGCGGAATGGCTGCCAGTGCAGCGTTTGTCAGCTTGGTGTCAGCGAGCTTTGTTCCTTCCTCCACCTGTCGGTCGAGGTTCGATCCGGTGAACTGCGCGGCGGAAGCGAGCCCTGCAGCGCCTGTTGCCAACAGCGCTGGAGCCCCGAGCACGGTAGCGGCACCGCCGGCAACAACGGGGGCCGCCATATACGGCAGCGACCCGCCAGCGAGCTCTTTGATGTGCGTCAGGGGGGAGTCGAGCCAACTGTCCTCGGTAGGCTTGAATGTGCGTTTCGAGATGTCGTCCTGCTTGGCGCGGTACGCCTCCGCGTCATCGATGCCCATCAGCCCCGTGCGCCCGGCCAGCGCCGCCGCATCGCCCTTCAGCTTGGCTACGCCTGACCCAAAGGCGGCCTTGAACCCACCCTCTGGAGGCTTGAACGCCTCCGGGTACTTGTCCTTCGCCATCGCCATGCCCATGTCGGGGTCTACCCCATCTGGCACCGTGAAATATGATCCGTCAGGTAGCTGCAGGTAGTTTGGCATAGCGTCGAATTTTGGTGCTCAACAAGAACGTACCGGGGGAGCAGCCCGGTACGCCATTCTACGGATTAAGGGCGAACCATACCAGTGGGGGGCGGAGAAACAAATTGTGCGCCGCCGCTACCTGACACCGGTGCTGCCTGCGCCGCGCCCGGGACCCGCTTGGCGTGCAGATACGCCGAGGCTTCTTGGATACGCCGTGCCGCGCGCCGCGCGTCTTCCTTGTCGACTTCGGTCGCCTCAAAGCCTTTTTTCTGGACGCCCATCACCACTGCTTGGTCTGCCACCATCGACGCCTTGATCTCTGCCAGCGCTTCGCGCTCTGCGTTCTTGTCGCCTGCTGCTGCAGCTTTCTCTGCCTGCAGCTGCGCCGCGCGCAGCTGCATATCCGCGTGGTACTTGTTGGCTTCGGCTGTGACGTCCGCGTTGCGCGCGGTCATGCCGGCTGTAACGCCCTTGTCCAACTGGCCGTTGGCAACTTCCTGCCCCTTGAGCCCGGCACCGTAAGCGTCCTTGTTGAAGCCTCGCGCAGCGTCGGCCTTGGCCTGCATAGCGGCGAACCCCTTGTCGCTCAGTGCATCGCGTTGCTCAGCAAGTTTCTCGTTGAGGTCGATCAACGACTGTCCGCCGGCGGCGCCTGTCTGCCACCAGTTCTGCCCCGGGGCCTTGGCGTACTCGCGCAGCAGGTCCATGATGCCTGTGCGCGGAGCAAGACGCTGCCTGCGTTCAGCGTAGTCGGCTAACATGGCATCGGTAGCGGAGGTATCAGGGGCCCCCACTTCCTTGCGGTAGCGTGCGGCCTCTGTGTCACGGTCCTTCGCCGGGTCGACGCCAAGCTGGCGCGCGTTGGCGGCCATGAGCGCGGAGTAGTCCTGTGCAGGTGGGCGCAGCACGCCAGTTGGCGTATCTGACGCGGGTGCTGCGCGTGGCGGCAGGGCTGCAGTGATACCGCCGGACGTTCCTTGATCCTGCGCAGGAGGCACCGCTGGGGCTACCGGCGCAGCCGCTTGCTCTGGGTTACGTGCCGCCCACTCATCGTACGCAGCTACCCCCGCACGTTCTTCTGGGTCAGTTAGTGCGCGCCAACGGGCTAACTGCGCGGGGGCAATACGTCCTCCAGTCCATATTGATGCTGCGGAAGCAGCGGGCACACGCCCTTCATGCCCGTAGTTTGGCCCGCGGGGGCCTTTTGCATCAGCGGGCGCACCAAGGCCAAACAAACGCGCGACGCGCTCCTTGAGACTATCGGGGTCGTAGTCGGTGTCTTCTGTCCTGCCGCCTTCCGCAAACCCAACAATTCCGCCCTCCTTGAAGGTCTGCGGTGTGGGGGCAGCGTCGATACCTTGCGCCTGTGCTTGCGGCACATTGCCGCGTTGACCGTGCATGAGCTGCTGGATGCCGGCAGGCTGCTGCGGCGCGTGCGCCCGTGCTAGCAGCTGGTCGACCACGGTGCCCTGTGGCTGCGGGGCCTGCAGCGCCATCTGCCGCTGATTCATCTCCGCCTCTTTCTGCTTCGCGTACTGCGCCATCATGGCCGCAACCAGCTTTGGATCGAGTCCCTGCATACCCTGCGGCGCGGGGGCTGGCTGTTGCGTCTGCTGCGCCAGCGGCCCCATGCTTCCCATGGCGATGCCCATCTGGTTGATAGCGGCCGGAGCTTGCTGTGCCTGTGGTTGTGCGTTCATCGTAGGTCCTTAACCGAGGCCGAGTGCTTTGAGAATATCTGCGGCGGTTGACGCCCCGCCCGCGGCAGCCGCGAGGTTGCTCTGCGGTGCAGCGCTGCTTGTCACTGTCGAGATCGGCAGTCCGTTGAGCATCGACTGCATGAACTGCACTTTCTTCATTGGGTCGTCACGCTGTGCCAAGAACTCGTTGTAATCGGCCGTGATGCCTTCCTGATCGATGCCGCGCTGCTGCTGGCCGGCCGTCATCTGCGCCTGCAGGTTCTGGAGGTTTGCGTTGTTCTGCGCTGTGCCGATGTTGGCCTGCGTCGTCAAGTTGTTGATGCCCTGCTGCGCGCCGAACTGCTTGGACTGCTCCGTGCCGGCCTGTGCGGTGAGGCCGCGCCCCATGTCCGCATTGAACTGCTGCTGGGCGTTGTTGTACGCCGTGTTGTACCCTTGGCCGGTGATGTTGGCCAGATTGGTGCCGAGGTTGCGCTGTGTCTCGGCGTCGGCGATCGCCTGCCGGCCTCCACCAAAAGCGCCCGCCTGCGTGAACTTGGCGTTGTTGCCGAGCTGGGTGATCTGCGACTGCCGACGTGCTTCTTCCAGCTGTGGTGCCAGCGCCTGCTGCAGGTACGGGTTCATATACTGCTGCGCGGCCTGCGTGTCGAAAATGCCGCCGCTAAACTGCGTCGGTGTGTATCCCTGCAGGTTCTGTGCGCCGGTGGCCGCGGTGTCCAGCGCCCCGGGCGTCTGCAGCGTACCCGCTGTCTGGAACGCTTGGTTCTGCAATGGCGACGTGCCTGCAGTGAGCGGGCCACCGTAGTTCTGATACGGCTCGTCAGAAATGGCGTTGGCCTTTCCGAGCATGTCCGTGACATACGGTCCCGCCCAGCTGGAAAGCGTGCTGGCGGTAGAGCCGCCGACAGGGGGTGTTGCAGTAGTTGCCATATCAGTCCTTATGCAGGTAGGTGCTTGTCAGCGCGCGTGTCTTTTGCTGTGTTTTTGTTGCGGTGGCGCGTCTTTTCGATACGGTCCAGCATAGCGTATAGTTTACGCGAACCCGCCTCGGAAGAGCCGTTTCCAATCTCGGACACCGCGCGGGCCGGCACTACAAACTCGCCATCAGCCAGTGCTGCCGGGCGCTTGCCGTCGATGCGCGCGGGGATGGAGTCGGACACGCCGTCCCCGGGGCCGCGCAGGAAGCGCCCGTGCATGGGGGCAGCCCCGGGCAGACCGGAAATACCGCCGCCCTTGGCAAACTGCCGGTTTTCATTCTGTCCGAACTGCTGCCAGTGCTGCTGCGCCGCGGCGGCGGTGTTGATGCCGGCCGCCCCAAGATCGGGGTTTAGCTGCATGTACCGGTTCCAGTCAGTAGGCGCAGCAGCTGCGGCGGGCTGTTGTAGTGCAGTGCCCGGGACGCCTGCGGCGGCCACCTGTTGGGCGTTGAGCCCATACTGCTTCATCGCGTCCTGTGCTTCTTGCTGGAAGTTGGCATCGCCTTGGTGCTGCTGGTACCAAGCGAGAATATCGGTGCTCGTCGGCGGCGCTGGGGTGCGGGACCACGCATCCCCAGCCACGCCCGCGCCTTCACCGCGCGATCCAAGCCCCGCCTGCCCGTAGCTGATGTTTTTGCCGTAGTAGATACCGCCCGGTTGGTAGTCGCGTTCGTCGTTGAAGGCTCCGGTATACGTCCCCGCCATTATGGCGTCGCGCCGGTTTGGTGCAATATTCGCGACAAACGAAGCGTAGTCATTAACGCCGGCCCCGCCGGGGTTGTACCGTTTATACGCCTCCCACGCGTTGCGCAGTGCGGCCTCGCCCGTGGGGTTCGCTGCGCCGGCTATTCCGCGCGCCTGTGTGGCCAGCTGATGTATCTGATCTTGGTTTGTTATTCCGGCCTGCTGTGCGAACTTGTTTGGGTCGAAGCCGGGTGTAGCGAACGCGTCTTTTATCTGTTTGGCCGTGAAGTACTGCCCCTGTACCCACATACCATCACCGCCGCCGGTAGCGGGCGTCGAGGCGTTCGTACTGCTTCCACCAGTAGGCAGCGCGGCAATACCCCCGCTACCCCCGCTACCCCCGCTACCCCCGCCACCCCCACCTACCGGGGCGGTTGTTGTACTGCCCGCGGTGCCGCCGGCCGGCCCCGGTGCCATATTGCGCTGGCCGAGGTATGTGGCGGGGCTGAAGTAGCTCACTCCGCCGGCGCCGGGGCGGCGATCGGTTGGGACGGCGTTCTTGGTGCGGCTGAGTGTCAGGCTTGGGATGCCTCCTTGGTAGCCGCGATCGTATGAACTGCTGGCGTTGTTGTTACCAACGAGTGCGGCAACGCCTCCTGCTACGGGGGCTACCGCTTTAGCAATGTTCGCCCAATCTAGCGCCCCCGTCTTGGGGTCTGTAAACTTTGCCACGATCTTGTCCCACATTCCGGGGGCGCTCTTCAAGGTTGCGGCAACATCAGGGGCTACGCCCGCGTCGATCAGCGCCTGCTGGTCTGCTGCGTCTTGCGCCGCTTGTTCGGCAGGAGTTAGTGCTGGTGCCGGCCCGAGATCGGTCCCTGTATCGCTGTCGTCTACTGAGGGCGTTCCACCACCAGCATCTGTCAACGGGAGGCCGTCGTCTGTGTAGCCGCCTTCGTCGAAGTGTTTAACGCGTTTCTTTGCCATCATGTAATCCCAAAAAGTGCGGCCAGTGTGTCCGCTGGAGGAAGCCCTAGCGCAGATAGCTCGGGGCCATTTTCCTTTGTTTCGTCGCGATCTGCAACTGTCACGTCGGGCGTCAGGCGGTTGTTATCGTCGTCCTCCAGCAGCTGCCCCTTGGCATTGAGCCGTTGCTTCTTGCTGCTGAAGTCTTTCTGGGTGATGTTCGCAAGCTGGGGGTAGCCGTACGTCGTGCTGCTGCCGCCCCCGGTACCCGTCCCAGTACCTCCGGTGCTTGGCGCGGCGCCGGTGTTCTTGGGGATCATGCCGATGATCTTTGAAACAGCGCTGCTTGGTGGCGTTGCTGCCTTTGGCTTTGCGGCAGGCGCCTCCAGCCCGAGGTCAACCGGGCTCAGCGTCACGCGCTCCATCTCCGGCGCCTCAAACGGCGTGTACTCGTCAGGGATACGTTTGCCGGTGATGGTGCGGCGCTCAAGCTCGACCTGCCCGCGGGTGTCCAATACGTCGCGCTCGGGCTCGTCCGGCGGCAGCCGCTTGCCAGTGACGGTGCGCTGCTCAAGCTCGATATCGCCGGGCATCTCTCCGCGGGCTTCTGCGCCGAGGTCTACTGGTGGCAGGTTGAACTGGTCGATCTCCGGGGCGTCGAAGTCCTTGTAGGCGTCAGCTGCCGCGCGCTTGCCTTCGATATATTCTGGAGATACCGTAACGTCTTCTGGCCAGTCTGTGCGCGGCGTGTATGTGTCTGTTGGGGTAGCGCCGCCCTTTGGCATCTGCGACATAGCAAAGGCAGCGATCGCCTTCTTTGGGTCCATGCCAGAAGAAATCAGGCTCTTGATCCCGTCTTTGGCGACCTGCGGGATGCTGCCGAGCGCGTCTGTCTTTACCGCTTCCCCGCCAAGATACGTCAGCCCGGCACTCTTCAGCGCGTCGGCCGCATTGCCGCCCTTGATGATGGTGCTACCTGCATTCGCTACCAGTGGCGTCAGCGTCTTGGCCATGGTGGAACTCGCCCCCATGCCCTGCAGTCCCGCATTGATGTAGCTGCCAGCCCCCGCAGTGAGCGCCGCCATGATCGCCGGGTTGGTACGAAACCCATCGAAAATGCCCTGTGCAGCGGTGCCGATGCCGCCGAGAAACCCCCCGCCGTTGTTTGGGCCTGTGCGCCAGTCGGTGTTCAGCAGAGCGTCCGCTTGCTGCCCCGAGTACGCTTTCCCTGTTCGGTTGTCCTCGCTCCAGTCACCATTGCTACGTATACCCTGCGAGGTGCGCAGCACTTCTTCCGGTGTCATGCCCTGCAGCATGTAGTTCGCTCCGCTGTCCGGGGCCATGAAGCGCCCGCTGGCGTCCAGCCGCTCTGGGTGCGCAGCCACCTGTGCTTGGAAGGCCGCTTCGGCTTGGCGCTGGGCTGCTGCCTGCTGCTCCGCCGTCGGGCCTGCTACCGCTAGCGTCGTGATGTCCCACCACGGGCCTTGCTGCGCAGCAGGCGCGGGGGCGTCTTCCACCCACTCCATGTTGTCGCCGTAGCCGCGCCAGCTCATGGCTTCACCTTCATGACGTTGGCCGCGGTAGTGTCCCGGTACACATCACCGGAGCGTAGCGTAGCCAAGCTCGCCTCGGTTGGCAGCGTATTGATGTTGATGTTGATACCGGCCAAACTGAGCTGCTGGATCATGTTGATCTGGGTAAAGTACAGGCCGATGATGTTGTTCAAGCGGTTGAAATAGCGCGGATCATACTCGTCTGGCGCAGGCGGCAGGCGCGGTGGAGCCCCATTTTGAAGCATTCCCATAGCTACGCCCTCCCGTCCGGCCGCACGTCGATGCGCGGGCTGCCCATCTGCCACGTGACGCCGAGGTCCGTGGAGGATATTTTCATGGCCATCTGCCTACCGCGAACGCGCGTGTTGATCTGCCCCGTGAACTCCTCGACCGGGAACGACACTGTGCGTGTAACCGTGGCAGAGTTCTGCCCGGCAACCGACGCCGGCGATGTGTACCCTGCACCGGAGTTCTTCAGTGGGTACAGTGTCATAGTGATGGACGGGTTCGTCGCTGTGGAGCCCTCGAACGACATGTCAGGCAAGATGCGCCACACGAAGCCGAACTGGTGGCCGTCGCCGATATCAAACTCGGCGGAGGTGATGAACGCCTCGATGGCCACGGGCGTCCCGGTGCTGACGTCATCTACGCCGACCTCGTGTTCAACTAGGTTGTACAAATACGTTGCTGCAAGCGGGTTGTTGTTGCTGCCGGCGTCAAGCCACGCGGTACGGCCGAGCGTCCCGTAGTACCAGCCCTTTTCAACGTAGTTGTACACCACATACTTGTCGACTTCCGTTGACGTCGCGGAGCAGTAGTACCACCACACCTCGTTGTAGCCCTCGTTCGTCCCCGCAAAAATTTGGAACGGCTCGTCAGCGTTGATGTCGTCGAAGATGTACTTGCGCAGGTCGCACTGCATTGTCGTGACCGTACCGTCGTAGCGGTAGAACTTGTCCACGCCCATCCAGTAAGTAACGCCAGAAGCGGTGGCGGCAGCGCGGGGGCTGACGATAGAGATGTTGTCCGCCAGCAGCTGCGAGCCCCACACTACTGGAGGCCCGGCGTACTGCATCGAGTACAGCGCCTGATCCGTCCATACCAGAATCTCTTGGCGCACCTGCATTGCTGTGACGAGCGTGCTGCCGTGCGACAGCCGCAGAAAGCCTGCCTGATTGGTGGCGCCGGGCGTCCAGTTCACAGCGGACTCTTGGTCAGACCAGCGGATCAATAGCGGGTCGAGCACGGCGCTGCCGGCCTCGTTTGTGCCGAAGGCGAACACGAAGCGCGATACGTCTGACACCATGATCCACTGCTGCACGACCGGCACGTCACTGGCGCCAACCATTGTGCTGACGTTCACCGCGCGTGTGGTGACGCCGGCAGACGTATCGAAGTAATACATGCCACCGTAGCGCGGGCCGAAAATAAGGTCTTCGCCGAAGTTCTGCTGCGACCAGATGCGCAGCGCGTCGATGCTTGCTGTACCCACCCCCCACGTGCCGGTACCCCACCCGCCGGCGCCCCATCCCGTAGAGGCGGCCTGCGTAGCCGGGCCGACGTTGATCTGGTATGCCGCAGATACCGCAGCGCCACCGCCCGTGGCGCTGCTGCTTGCCGCTGACGCTGCGGTAATGTCGTACGAGTTCGCAACGGCAGACGTGCTGATCTGGTACTCGCCAGAAATAGTCAGCCCTCCGACAGCTGTCGCGCCACTGAAAGTAACATAGTCACCAGCAATCTGCCCGCCTAGTGCGTCCAGTATCGTTACCTTTGTGAGCCCACTGTACGTGGTGATTGGGTTGTTGACCAGCGTACGCGTCACGCGCAGCGGTGTTATGTCGTTGTAATCTCCGCCGCTGAGCACGTAATACTTCAGGTTCGTGCCTACGGCAACAAGCGCCGTGGAGTTGAGAGAAAACCACGCCCAAAGCGCGCGGCACACCCCAACAAAAGTGCTTGCCGATATCCGCTGCCACCCACCGATCTTCTCGGGCGTACCCATACGAAACCGCACCTTGTCGGAGTCGTAATAGCCGCCTTCGTTGGTGTAGCGCGTGTTTTCGCGGTTCACCCCGGGCTTGAGCGTGATCTTTTGTAGTGGCATGGCACCTACTTTTCAGTGAGGCCAGACGGCGTCATGGCAGGTCTTGACGTCAGATGCATGGCGTCCAGCTTTTGCTGCCGTTTCAACGTAGTCTCTTTCGCTGTCAAGGAGTAGTCCACCAAGGGCAGCGGCTCGGTCAGCGCAGGCTCCAAGACTGGTGGAGGCGTCACGCAAGGTCGTATCAACGGCCCCGGACAGCCCGACAAGAGCGGTACGAGCACCATCAGCAGTAATACGGAGGGCAACTTCCCGTTCAACACCGCCCCGTATCGCACGGGCCGCCATACGCTGCTGCTCTGTACGCGCCGCTGCTGCAGATCGCTCGTCAGCCAGTTCCTGTTCAACATGCGCTTTCTCCTTGCGGTCCATCCGTAGTGACTGAAACTCCCATGCACTGCCGAACCCGCTGGCAAAAGCAGCCCCGGCGACTACCAAGGTGATTATAAGTTGGGGGCTCATTCTGGGGGGCCTTTCTTTTGGGTTTCAACGTAGGCCCTGTAGCCGCACCAAACCCCTGCGTATAGCGTAAGGAATGCCTCTGTCATTTTGCCCTGCGCGGTGACGGTTACCATGATCCACGTCGTCACGCCTAAAGCGACAGCAACGCCCATTTTCTTCAACGACACCTTGCCGTTGCGTTCCGTGATGAGGTCGGCAAGATCAAACTCAGGGTGGCTTTTCTGCCAACGGAGCATAACCCACAATGCAAAAGCCGCCATGCCGATAAGGGCCAGCGTCGACGTGTGTGCGCAAATCAGGTCTATCATGCAATCATCAGCCAGATGTCTTCTCCTCTTGCCGTGGCTTCGAGGATTTGTGTGTAGAGCGAATCGAACGCCAAGCGCGACGCTCCCAAGGAACGGTACTGCTTGGTTTGGCCAACGAGGATACAGCCTTCCGTGTCGGCAGCGGTATTGCCAGAATGGATGCGTACACCCTCAAAATTCGGTACGCCAACCAAGAGTGGCAGATCGCGTTTGAAATGCGGGCTGTAGGTGACTTCGACCTTGTAGACTCCAGCCGGGATCGCTGTCTCACCATGGATTTTTTCATCGCGTACCTCGTCCTCAAGCGTATAGCATTCGTGGCGGCCGTCGACAAACAGCTCACCGAGCGTACAGCCGTTGGCGCTAGGTTGGCGTGCGACGGTTATTTTCATGGTGCATCCTCAATGTCGTCTTTCTGCACAGCAAGAATATCGTCAACTAAATCTTGTGGAATATCGATGTTGTTGGTGACCAGCAGTGCTTGAAGGCGAATTACGATCACCACCAATTTTGTCACTTTTACTGCCCCACGATGAATCTTCACATCTTGAATGACTGACTTGCGGTCTTGCAGCGCCGCGTGCTCCTCCATAGCCTTGAGCCGCGTGAGCACATCCCCGTTTAGCCCGTCCAGCTTTACCCCGTTAAGAAGTTTAGGAAGCCAAGCAGCTAACCCCACCAGTAGCGCGGTGAGTGTGACTCCAATAGCGGCAAGCCCGCCCCCAAATTCTTTTAGCCATTCGGTCATTTGAAGTACTTTTCTGCGAATACTCGCGCTAATAGCCAGAACTCGCAGACGACGCAAACCGCCATCATCAGCGCGAGGCCAAAGTCAGACGCCACACTCGCAGAAACGAGCAGCATCACCCAAACAAACATTGCGAAAACGCCCACAATTATTGCCGACTCTGTGCTTGCGCAAACATCTGTACACCGCCTACCGTACCAAAGGCACCACCACCGGTTGACGGTAACAACAAGGAGTATCCCGGACCAAACCCACCATGGCGACTTGTTGAACAAAAGATGCATGTCGCCAGAAGGGGTGGCCCCACGCATGAAAATACCCGCCGCGCCCAAGAATGAGACAAGCATCATCACGAACCGAACGGTTCGTGTGCTTTCCCAGAACAAAACGATAAGCGTTTTCATATGTGATCGCCATCAGGATCGTATGGGTTGAGAAGAGAAACGAACCATTCGGCAACATCACGCTGCCAGCCGCTACGCTTGTCCGTGTGGCGTAGGCGTTTCAGTCGATCCGTGACTAGAAGCTCCTTCAGCTGCCACTGCGGAAGCTCAATCAAGACAACTGACATGACAACGGTATTCACTGCAAAGTCAATAAAGTACCCGAGCCACACAACCGGATACCCGAACACCTTCGCCTTCAGCGACAGCTGCCCCGCCTGCTGTGCCCGCTTGAGCGACATGACAGCGAGGAAGAACAGCCACAGCACCCAGAGCGACGCTGCGCCGTAGCCGATCAGCACGAGTGGATACATAGCGCCACTGCCTCAGTAGTAGAAGCGGAAGATGACGAAGCCGTTTCCACCGGCCCCTGCGGTTCCGCCACCGCCACCTCCGCCACCGCCTAGCCCACCAGCACCTGCAACAGTACCCGAGGCAGCGGCACCAACGGCCAGCATACCACCCCCGCCGCCACCAGCTGTTGCTGCTGCGCCACCCGCAAACCCTGTTAGGCCCCACATCGACACGGATGCCAGTGACATCCCCGCGCGCCCGTTAGCCCCACCTCCACCTCCATACAGGCACCCAGCAACTGCGCCGCCGCCGCCGCCAGTACCATTCACATTTGTGCTTGCCCCACCACCGCCAAAACCCATGGCGGCATCGACACCTGCCCCAGAAGCGGTACCAGCTGCCATAGAAGGTTGACCGAGGACCGCACTCGCATAGAAACCAGTACCTGTGAGATACACAGTCCCTTGGGTCGTACTGCTGTTGCTGGTGCACACATCGGCAGCCGACCAAAGTAATCGGGCCGACATAAAGGGAGCCCCACCAGCGCCCCCGTTAGCGCCCCCCGCTCCATTACCACCACCACCACCACCAAATTTTCCAACCTTGCCGTTACCACCGCCGCCGCCACCAACGGCAGCGTATAAACTGCCTCCGGCAGACACGGTAGTTGTCCCGCCGTTGGTATCGACTGCGCCACCTGTGCCTATCACGTAATCAAGCGTCGAGGACCCAACCAGTGGGATTTCGTAGATTTGGCAACCGCCGAAACCGCCCCCGCCCGAAGTATTGCCACCCCCACCCCCGCCCCCGCACAGCATCGCCTCAATGCGCTTGGTACCTGCGGGGATCGGATACGATCCGTTGGTCAGAAGGGTTGCAGATTGGGTGTAGCCGCTTATTGTGCTACCACTGCTGTTTGGGCCGAACTGTGATTGCATAGCGTACCTCTTACAGATCGCTGCACTGCGCGAATGCGTTCAGGTCGTTCGCCACCGTTACGCTGATCCATAGCGACTCGGTGGACAGCAGCGCGAGATTGTCGAAGGTCAGCCGCCCGCTGTCTGCGGCGACAGTCGTGCTGGCCGTGACGGCGTTAATTGGGATTTCAGTCTCAAGAAACGATGTCGTCCCGTTGTAGCGCCAAACGCAGAGCTGCCCGGCTGAAGTCGACGCTTTGGCCTTGTACTTGATCTCGTAGCACTTCGTGCCGTTGGTCGTAGTGCCCTTCAGCTGCACCAGCCCCGTGGTGCCTGTGATGTTGGCGCGACTGGTTATCGCTGTAGGGGACGTCAGCGTGGCGATGCCGTTGCCGACTGTTTGCGGGGTGACGGCAGAATTTGGGGTGGTTGCCATTTAGAGTACTCCGTAAGAGTTGTAGAGGTTTGATGCGGCCGCGAAAGCGACGTAGGAAGCTGTAGTGGCGGCCGGGGCGGCAGAAGTCCACGTCGTCCCGTTCGATGTCAGCACGTTTCCGCTCGTACTGGGAGACACTGTTTGCAGCGCGCTGGTGCCGTTCCCGAGCAGCACGTTGTTTGCTGCCAGCGAAGTGCTGCCTGTACCGCCGTTAAGCACAGGCAGTGCGGTGCCGCTGTAAGCGATGGCCAGCGTACCGGAGGTTGTTACCGGGCTCCCTGTGATCGTGAATATCGACGGGGCCGTGAGCCCTACGGACGTTACCGTACCCGTGCCGCCGGTGCTGGGTGTTGCCCACGTGCCGTCGCCGCGCCAAAACGTAGTGCTGCTTGCACTGGTTCCGCTATTCAGGTTGGCAACAGGTAGATTACCCGTTGCTTCAGTGGCCAATGCTATCGTATTGCTAGCAATCTTCACAAAGTCAGAGCCGTCCCACGCGATAAGTGCCTTTTGGCCGTTCAGGATAGTGACGCCTGTCGTAGGGCCGACACCACGCACCACGACCGAGTACCCGCCGGTGGTTGAGTTGATGACGACGTACGCTTTGCTCTGGGCCGGCGCCGTAATATTGCGCAGCGCTGTGCGCGCGCCGGTGCACAGCAGGACCGCTTCCCGTGCTTGGTTGCTGGCGCCCGTGGTCGTGGTGAGCGTGACGTCCGCATCGGTCGACAACGTGGCGGTGCCGGCGATGGCGTCTTCACAAAGCTGCGTGATAGCCGTGTTGACCGTTGTGCCCCACGTCCCCGACAGCTCTCCCTGCACAGGCAGCGCGAGTCCTATAAGTGCGGTGTATGCCGTTGCCATCGTGCGTCCTTACGTTGTTACTGGTGCCCATACGGGCGTCTGGGTAGTGCCTACATTCTGCCACACTGGTGTCTGTGTGTCCGTTACAGCCTGCCACCCAGCGCTGGCATTCGACACCACCTCCCCGTACACCAGCACGGTGCCTACTCCGCCCGTCGATGGGCAGCCTGTCGGGTAGACCACCGTATCAGTCATATCATGACTCGCTGATGATCGCCGCCGTGCCTATCGGCGTCGGGAACTGCACCACAAACTCCGTGGACGACGTTTTGTTGGAGCCGAAGTCGAGCACAACCACCGACCGATTGGCTTTCGAGCTGTTGTAGATCAGCCCCCCGCGTGCGGTGAGCGCACCAGTCCATCCGGTAGTCTCAAAGTTGGTGACGCCGATAGTGCCGGACGCCGTTGGGGTGATGTTCACCAGCGTGTTGCCACCAGCGGTGTACCCCGTGCCAGTGATCTCGCCCGTTGCCGTATAAGCCGTTGTGTCCGGGCCGAGCGTGGCGCTATCGAGGTACAGCGCCAGCTTGAACACGTCGCCTCCGGTGTCGAAGTTGTGGATTGCCCGCAGCTTCTCGACCTTGAACGACGTCGTTTGTCCTTGTGTCAGTGCCATGTGGCCCCCTATTTAACCGGTACGCGAGCTTGGCCCGAGCGGTATGAATCCTGCCGCTGCAGCCCATCACCCAGACGCTTGGCCAGCAGCAGCGCTTCTTTGTACTTGGTATCGTACAGCGTCATCATGTCCTGCTCGCCCTTCATCATTGTGTAGGCTTCGACCAACGTAGCATATAGCAGCACAGCGTCGAAGTTGTCGCCGAGCCATGTCGTGCTGGCCGTGACAATAGATTCTGGGTAGAAGAAGTAGTGCAGCTCTACGGTGTACCCCGCGTCTGGAGTTGGCCCCACGATGAAGGACAGCTCAGAAGCGGAGCCCGTGGTCGGGCCAAACAGCGCGTAGTGCTTCGGCGTGCCTGTAGCCGTCGGCGTTGGGTACGCTTCACGAATGAAGTTGACGTCCTTGTCCAGCAGGAACGTGTACGCCCCCGTCACAGGCGCAATGACGGCCAGCGAGTGCGGTGCCAAGAAGTCTGTGGGGCACGACAGGTACTGGTTGTTGATCGTCAGCACGCCGGTCACATTCTTGCGCAGAGACGGAAACTGCACGGCGTTGTAGATGCGCCGCTCCGCCTGCTGAATGAACGTGTTCATGTCAGTGGTCGAAAACGTGTTTTCTGTGTAGTTCGATACTGCGACTACGAGTTCCGCATAATTGATTTAAGCCACCCTCGTCAAAGTGAAATGGCCCTTCACTTTGCCTTTCTGCTTAACAGCGTTAGCTACCGATGTTGTCAGTGCCCCCAGATACTGAGCGGCGTGCTTCTGCGATAAAAAGCTGACCTCCAGCTCTTTGCAGTATACCGGCTTCCACTTGCTTTGCGCTATGCCTTTTATGGTATCGGCGGGCAGCCTACGCCCGCTACTGTTTTTGCTGCGCGCTGCTTTCGCCTGTGGTGTACTGGCTTGCGCGCGCAGCCCTGCTATACGCCGTTCGCGTACGGCTTCATTTTTCCAAGACGCGGCGATAGCTGCTGCGCGGTCTTTTTTGGGTTTGATAGTCTTTACACGCCCCGCTGCAAGCACAGCACGGGCTATCTCCAGCCGGGCAGTAGCCGCAGCTACTGCATCAGGGCGGCGCGCGGCTTCGCGCAACCCTTCAATGGTGCGCGCCCTCCATACGGGATCACTCCATCGCTGCTTCGCACGCAGCGATCTTGCAGCGCACTCTGCCACCGTGTGTGTGCGTGGCGCTCCTGCGCCGCCTGAAGTCATATTCAACTTGGGGGCGATACCTGCTATGAGCTGCTTCTCGGCACTGTCCAGCCCCGCTTTACAAAAAGCTGTAAAAAGCTCCTGCACAGAAAAAGCGGCAGCGCCATACTCCGCGATGTTCTTGTGCACTGCAAACTGCGGGCGCACCGCGGAGGCTTTGTGTGCGGCCCAGCGTGTATGTATCGAGCGAACAGTCTGCCCAACATACTTTTCCTGCGTTATGGCGTTGACCAGTAGGTAAACGCTCCCGTAGCGTTTCATGCCATCGGACCTTTAGCCGTGGTGCCTTTGGTGGCTGCGCCGGTGCCGCGAATTTTGATGCTGCGCGGAGCAGGCATCGTGTTGGGCACCTTCGGCAGCGTGGCTGCTTTTGGCTGGTTTGGGACTGCTGTGGCCATGGTAGCTCCTTACGTTAAGACGACTGTTACGGTACCAACGCCGCCTACAGAGGCCAGCGCATTGGGCGTGAGCGGCGACGCGTACGGGTTGCCGCCACCTACCGGGGCCCAGCCCCACTGTATATCGCGACTGGCTGTCAGGCTGCCGTCAGGCCGCGGGTTGCGCACTGCCTGTGGGTCCTCCACAGGATACATGCCCAATTGTAGCTGCGGATGGTCTTCTTCCCAGCATTCAGGGCAGACCATGATATTCACGTTCTTGGTCTTGATGACCAGCTCTTTCAGCTCCTTGAGCTTATAGCGCTGCCCGCACCGGTCGCAATCGGCTATTGCATACTTGCCGGATGTGAACCTGTTTCCCATGGGTCACCCGATGAATTGCTGCCTTGGGACGAAGCGTACGGCGGCGCGCTCGCGATCCTCCCCAGAAGCCAGCTGCCACGACTCGTCGTACTGCTGCTTCAACACGTCCAGCCGCGCCATCCCATCAGGGACTTTAAGGGCTAGGTAGTACGCCAGCCCGGCGATCATGGCCGGCAGAAACCGGAACGGCATGTCCATTGTGTTGACGCCGCTGCCTGCGTCTTGGATACGGCGCAGCCGCCAGTACACCAGCGTGTAGCTGGAGCCGGTCTCGGGGACGGGCCATACGGTGAACTGGGGGGTATTGAGTCGCTCGACGTAGAGCTGGATTGGGCGCCCCTCGGTCAGCTTATTGGGGATGCTGGAGTACGTCGGCATACTGATGCGCGTAATCGAGATGTCTGTCTGGAGGGCAGTCACGCCGTCGTTGGTGCGCACCACATGGTCCAGCAGGTCTACCGTGTCTGCCGGCAGCACGTAGGTCGCTGTGCCAGCCACAAGCGGGATGCTACCCTGCTCGATAGTCCACATGTTGATACCGCGGTTGGCCCAGTCAGCGAACAGCAGGTTCAACGAGCGCCGCGCTGTGCGTAGATCGTAGCCGGAACGCATCTCGGCACCTGCGCGCTCGAACGCCTCCTCGACAACCTCTGTCAGGTCAAGCGTGAAAGCGGTTGTGCCGGAGGTAGCCATCAGATATACTTGCCGCGGGTCTTGCCGCGCTGGGCGACGCCGTCAACGCTGCCGCCCTTGGCGTACTTCTTGACCTTGCCACCGCACTTCATACCGGCATCTTCCTCGCGGCGCTTGCGCGCGTCGAGCACGGCCTGCGCGGCTGCAGCAGCGGCACCGGTGCCGAGCGCAGAGGGGTCTGGTGCGCCGTCGCTCGCTGCGCTGCGCGGGAATGACTTGTATGTCTTGTTCCCTTTGCTGTCTACGACTACGTGGCGACCTGCCTGTAGGACTTCTTTATCAGCCATGGGATGCTCCGGGTTAGCAGCTGCGCTGTGAGCGCGGCCAAAAGGACACAAAACGGGAAGCTGATGGCGGCCAGCGCGTCAAGCGTCAGCCACGTAGCAAAAGCTACCCGCGCGTAGGTCATTTAGCAGACCTTGCCGCGAGTCTTGCCGCGCTGGGCCACGCCGTCGACGCTGCCGCCCTTGGCAAAACGGGCCTGTTTCCTGTCGAAGGCCTCCTCTTTCTTGGAGCCTTCTTTGCCCTTGCCTTTGACTTCCTTGTCTTTGCCCGACTTCTCGAACATCGCGAATGGGAACTTGCCTTTTGTAGCCATGGTGGTACCGCCTTCTTTGAAGAAATCCATCGTTCCGTGGTCGATTTTTGCCTTATTCACAGCCTTCTCTCCACGCTGTGACTTGGTACGGCCATACCCCTGTTTCGCAACAGCTGAACGGTTTGGCTTCCAATTATCGGACATGGCGCAGAGGGTATCACAGTCAGAGCAGCAGGGCAACCTTTTGGCCGATGATCTTCACCAGCCGGCCGGTATTCAGGTCAAGCAGGATGCTCATGGTGCCGGTGAACTCCACACCTGTCGGGCCGTACACTACGCCCGCACGGACGTCGGCCGGGTCTGGGTAGACGCCGCCACCGGGGGTTGTGTGCAGCGCGCTACCATTTATCACGGCGCCACCGGTGGCCAGCGCCCCGGATGTACCGAAGGCCCTGAACCGTACCGCTGTGCCGGCAACCGTAGCGCCTGCTGTGGCCAGTGCACCACTGGAGGCCATTGTGCGATACCGCAGCGACGTGCCCGTGATCGTAGCGCCAGCGGTGGCCAGCGCGCCGCTGGAGTCCATTGTCCTGAACCGACTGGCCGTGCCAACAATTGTGGCGCCGGAGTTGGTCAGCACGCCGGATGTCGCGAAGGCCCGGAAACGCGACGCGGAGCCCGTTACCTCTGCCCCAGATGACGCCAATACGCCCGTCGTAGCAAAAGCCCGGAAGCGTGCTGCCGTACCCGCCACGACTGCGCCGGTGGTGGCCAAGGCCCCTGTACCGTCGTGGGTAGTCGGCCCGCCACCGGCACGCGCGGCCGTGCCAGCGACTACTGCGCCTGTTGGCGCGAGCACGCCGGTGGCGGCAAAAGCACGGAAGCGGGCAGCAGTACCAGCAACGGCTGCACCGGCCGTTGCCAGCGCTCCTATCGATGTGTGCGTGGTGGCGCCGGCAACAACCAATTCCCATGCACCTACGTCGTACGCTGACCCCTGCGGCCTTGCTGTGCCAACGATATCATACGCAGCATTCGTTGTGTCAGTCGTACCGACGTCCAGCAGGGCGGAGCCAGCCTTGATGCGGAAGTCGCGTGTGCTATCAGTTTTGTTCTGAAAACCGCTTCCCGTTGAGGTGTCATAAGCAACCGTGGTGCAGCCGCTGGGAGGCGATGCGGTGTCGGTGTAGCAGGTCGTATACGTGCGGGTGGACGATCCCGATGCCAGCGTGGCTGCTCCGCCGAAGAAGGCGCAATTCTTCAGCGCCGATGTGCTGTAGTTTCCCGTAATGATGTTGGAGGTGCTGCTGCCCGTTCGCACAAATGTGCAGTTGTAAGCGCTGGTCCCGTTCGATAGAGCCGCAACCGTATAGGTAGATCGCTGAATGGCCAACGAGTTCTTTACGGTACATGCTCCGTAAGTCTTCAGGGGCTCATTGTTCGTTGACGAGTTCTCGAAGATGCACTTATCAAAGATCGCACCGGTGGTCGCCGTGCCGTTGACAGCCGGTTGACCCGTTGCAGAGAACTGCAACTTGCTAACTCGAAAGTAGCTCTCATTTATGACTACGATAGACGACCAAGACGCAGTGGACCGAATCCCAGCACCGTTGGAGGCGTTGTAGCGCAGTGCGTTGGTCTGCACGCTCGCGTTGTCAACGAAACTCGCGCCAACGTAGGTTGTCAGTTCTTTGTACCGCGTTGCGTCGGTCGTTGTCCCTGAAACCGTCAGCAGCGTTGCGGAGCTGCTAAAAAACTCTTGGTTAAAACACTGGCCCTGCCACACCTGGTCAACCGTCACCAGGTTGGCAGGAGACGCATCTTCCCACGCCTGCAGGGTGGTGTAGTCCCCGCCCGTACCAATCGTTTTGGTTACTGTGGTGGTCATGGCTTCTTCATCGCCGCTGCAACAACCTGCGCCCGCGTCAGGGTGATGATGGCCTGCGTTCTCTCGCCAGCAAACAAAGCAGGGTTGGGTAGCTTGCTGAAGTCAATCGTCCACTCACGGCGGCGCTTGACGTTCGGGTTATTGGACTTGGACAAGAAGGCATCTGCCTGGGATTTCAGGACGTTGACGCGCACAATGCGCCAGTCAGGGTTGGCCAACTCGGCAGCGGACCATGCCCAACCATCGGGGCAAATGGAGATCACGTCGCCAGCCTTGGAACAATCCTCTGCCACGCCCTTGTCCACTACACGAATGAGCGCTTCCATCAGTACCCCCAGCGCATCAAAAGTTCAGGGCCGCCTTCAGCTACCCACACGGCCTCGACTTCTGGCGTCCAGATGGCGCGGTAGTCGGAATGCTGTGCAAACCAGGTGGCCGTGAGGCCTTCAAGTTCGCTGAATGCGTCGTCAAGATACGGCACGCCAAGGTAGGCGGCAATGCGGCGCATTTCAGCGTCCGACGCGATCAATGCTTCGTAGCTGATGACGAGCGTCTGCGGGTCTGTCAACCAGCCCTCGAATGCGGCCATTTCGTCTACGAGAGTCCCGTACTGAAACAGACGAAACGCGGTAATGAACATGCCCTGTGTTACAGGTTGTCCGTTGAACCGCAGCCACGAGCATACGATGTTACGTGGATCACGTTTAATGAATACGTGTTGTCCGATTGGTCCGATGTATGCGATATGCGTTACTTCGCATGGTTGCCCGAGCAACTGCACCGCTTTGACGAGCGCGTGATTGCCTGCCTTTGCGAATCCTGATGTAGTTACCATTGGCGTACCCTCTTGGCCAGCTCTTCAGCTGTATATGTCAACATATCACCGGTCACTCTTGCGTCATAGACAGTCGGTGCTACAAAAAGCCTATTGGTATCTTCAAAAGGGCCAGCATCTACTCTGTCAACCCAGATAGTGAAGTCCGCACCAAACACTTTCCTGCATTCATCTGTTGGGCATACAAAGTCTGCAATAACAGGCACGCCCCACTTGCCAGCAATGTCACACAAGTGGCCCATTCTCCGTGCTTGCTCCACACGATCTGCATGCGAAAAGCCCAAGTCTTTGTTAATGTGTTTGCGTATGTCATCAGCATTGAAGTGAACACACCGCAACTCGCGGGCGAGCGCCTCTGCCAGTGTTGTTTTCCCGCTGGTAGGCAATCCCATAACGAGAATCTTCATGTCTACCCTGTAGAAGTATTCTTCAGTAGCCCACTGGACGGGCATGGCGGTACCTGTCAGGCGGGGATTGCTTTGTAGGTCAGCGAGGAGCACGACACTGTGTCTCCGCTGGCCACGGTCAGTCCGTTCGACATATTGATGTCCGATGCGGAGGCCGCCACTGCACAATGGATCACCACAGTCCCGCCCGATGTTTCCAAGGTGGCGGTGGCAACGGCGCTGGCGTTGCCTGTGGCATTGGTGTCGGAGGTGATTGCGTTGGCAGTGGCAAGTCCGGCGGTGCTGGCTGGGAAAGCTGTCGCTGACAGCGGGAGTGTGGCAACGGCGGTTCCGGGGGAGCCAACTGTGCCTGTGAGGCGAAATTTCAAGTTGCCGGACGCGCCAATGAGGGCCGTGACGGCATCTGTTGCTGCGGAAAGCGCCGCGTTACTGTGAGTTACAGACATCTTTATTCTCCTCGGGTACTTGTGGCGGCGGCACAATGTGGCCGACCATCTCCACCGTTTCTTTCAATCCTGTTGCAGCACGGGTGATTTCCAGTGTGAAATGCAACTCTGCCGGCCGTCCCTCAAGTTCATTCATCTCAAACTCCTGTTATGGCGCTGTACGCCGCGTATGTCAGTGACGCCCTGTCTGTCCACGCTGCGGCGTACGTAGTGTACGCCGCGTTGTTGCTGACGTTTGCGTACTGCATCACACCGGTGGACGAGTTGTAGCTCATCAGCAGCCACCGCCCATCCGCCGATACCTTCCCGATGTACATTGGCGTCCCATCGAGAAAATTATTGACCGCATACGGCGCTAGCGGGTCGTCTACGTATACGTTGCAAACGCCACTGCCAAGCATACTACTCTGCTACCAAAGCAGCCGCGAATTTTGCTGCGTTTGCACGCAGCGCCGCCAGCTTCTTCTCCAGCGCGGCGACGTCTGCCTCAAGCGCTTTCTCTTTTGCTGCCAGCGCGCCAACAACCTCCGCTGAAGCGGCTTGTGCCGCCACGATAGCGGCCTCGGACTCCGCCTGCACCTTTGCCCGGGCGGTATTCATTGCGGAGATGTCCTGCGCAACGGACAGCTTGGCCGCGGCCAGCTGGGACTTCTCCAGCGTCAGCGCCTCGTTGATGCGTACGTCGGCATCGCGCTCGGCAACGCCGACCTCGGCCATTACCGCTTTCAGCTTGTCCTGCTGCTTGCCAAGGGCAGTACGAACTTTGTCCAGCTCCGCCTTGTAATCGGCCACCTCAGCGGCCAGCGCGCGCCGGTGCTTTTCGGCCTCGGGGATTGCCCCCAGCACCGCCTCTGCGTTCTGCAGTGCCGCCATGATCGGCTTGGCAAGATCGAGCACACCAGTAAGCGCGGCACGCGCGCCTGAGAAGTCTTTGTCGCTCATAGTCCGTTCCCCGCTTGAATGACGGTCATTGTGGCCGTGCCAGAAGTCCATGCAGTGACATTCAGCCGTACGGCTGTAACCGGCGCCGTGTAGCTACCGTCTTTGTCACCGGTTTGTGCCGTCATACCGGAGTTTGCGTACCACACCGCCGATGCGGCAGAAAAATTAGCCGCGAACACATTGTCGAACGTGTGCTCGACGGTGTACGTCAGCGTGGCGCCGGCGCTGACGTCGACACCAATGCCAACGCTGAACGGCGTGCTGTAATTGTTGAGTGGGATAGGGTTCGACGCCGCGGCGGACCCTACTGTGACCCGTACGGGGCGTGCCATCGCTTACTTCTGGATGTAGGACACGGTGACAACGAAGCGTCCCGCCGTCAATGTCGCGGTACCGGTGGCGTTGCGCACCCAGATTGCGGTGTCGGTTGTACCGATCTGCCATGCCAGCTGTGTAGCAGCCGTAGCTGTGCCACGGAAGCGGCCGCCTGCGGTCGTAGCTACTGCGGCAGCCAACTGTGCGCCGCCGGAGGCGTTGCCCACGGAGACTGTGGTTGTACCGGTCACGGAGGCCACCACTTGGTCGATCGTGATGTCGGTGATGATGGCGTTTGCCGGGAGTGTGCCGATCTGCGTATCGACGTTACCGACGACGTTGAGCATGTTGCCCGTGTCGTATGTCTGGGAGAGGACGACGTTGCCGATGTTCTGGCCTGCGCCTTGGTCGCGCTGTGTGCCGGCGCGAATCGGGCCGGAGAAGGTGGTATTCGACATGGTTTTTCCTTACGTTAAGCGCTGCAGTCTTGTAAGGCCGTCTGCCGGGGCAGTCTGGAGCGCCGGTTCACCCGGGATGGACAGAGTTATATCATGAAGCGGTGCGGGGATCAAGGTATTTGAAACTCCAGCCGCGAAAAGGTCCAGCGTACAGCGGCTGGCCAGACTTCAGCGCGCGATTTACTGTTGGGGGCTTCAGCCCAAGCGCTTCCCGTAAAGCCTGAATGCTTGGGTACTGTGTGACAGTTCCATCGGCCGCAGTGACCTCCACCGCCTTGCGTATCTTCGCCTTGAAAGACTCCGGGCGCTCTTTGCCATACCAGAAGTTGCCTTCGCCTGACAATGTGCGCGAGATTTGCAAGCGCTGCGCGGTCGATATCTCGCGGCCTTTTAGCGCCAGCGAACGCTTTGCCCGTGTCTCCTCTGTCACCGGGCGCCCCCTGCTGGCCGCAGCGATCTTGGCAATGGACTCCGGGGTATGGGTCTGCCCCTTCCACGGGTTTGTTTTGTTGGCCTCAACGATCTTTGCCACGGTTTCTGGAGCTAACTTTTTGCCCCAGTTCGGGTGCTTCTCTCCAGATATCCCAGCGCTTATTTTTGCCTTTTGCGCTGTTGTCTTCGGGACCCCCCAGTTGGGGGTCCCTTCGCCTTTCATTCCGCGCCACGGTGCCCCTGCATATTTGGAGAAGTTAAAGCAATACGCCGCGCCAACGTGTTTGTCCAAGTACCGCTGCTCAACGGCGAACAGTAGCGAGGGGTCACTGACTTCCTCCAGCACTGTGAAGGTGAACCCCGCCTCCCCGTACTTTGTCCATGCAGCCTGCAGGTGCTTGTTTACGTGTGTGCCTGCGCGAAGCTCTTTACGGTGCCGCGCCCACCGCTGATGCTTGTTCATGGTGCTGCCGATGTAGAACTTCTTGGTTTCGACACAGGTAATCTGATAAATAATGCTCATGGAACCTCCGGTGTTATTAACCGATAGTGTACCACAATGCCAAAAAGAAAAGGAGCCGAAGCTCCTTTCCTCTGAAAAACCCGATAAAATCAGGACGAACCGGGGGACCCATACAGGCCCATTGGGTCGCTGACGCCGAACGAGTACCGCTCGCGGGCCTTGTAGCGAACGTTGCCTGTATCGAAGTCGCCATCCATTTTGGTGTCCAGCGACGTACGCACGAAGTGCTTCAGGCCGTTGGGAACGTCCGTCAGCAGGAACCATGCGTTGGTGTCGGTCAAGAAGTGGTTGACCGTGTAGCCGCCGGGGATGGAGCCGTTGCTCTTCAGCGCGTTGATGTCGTTGTCTGCAGTGCCGACACGCTGGGTGGTTTCCAGCAGGCGGGTGGCCACGAACATCAGTGCAGGGGGGATCACCAGCTTCTTGGGCTTGGCAGCGATCAACAGGCCTTTTTCATCGGTCCACGCAGCGATCTGGATCACTGCATTTTCCAAAGAGGTCTCGTTCAGGTCGACGCCGGTCGTTGGGCGGTTGCTGTTGGTTGCACCATTGACCAGCGGGTGGTCTGTGGCGCACAGCGACTTGCCGTCACCGTACAGGTAGGAGCCGCTGAACGCGTTGTTCAGAACTGCGGCGCCCTTGACCTGCTTGGTGTACGCCATCGCACGGGCCAAGGCCTTGGTGTAGCGGCTGGACAAGCTGTCGTACAGATTGTCTTCCACAGCTTCTTCAGTGATGGAGAAGCCCAAGGCGATGGTCTCGTGGTTGTAGCGAGCAGTCCATGCTTCCTGCGCGTTGTCGTACGCGATGCCCTGACCTTCATTCTTGACAGGTGCAGCGCCGAAGCCGGCCAGCTTGGTTTCTTCCTCGAAGGAACGCTCCGAAGATTCAACTTCGTAGATTTCCTTGTGCTCTTCGCCGTAGCGGGCATATTCCAGCCCAAACAAGGCGTTGAGTCCGGGGAGCAGCTCCTTGAGCAGTTGTGCGCGTGAGATTGCCATTTTCGATTCTCCTTACAGGCCAACTGCGTTGGTGTAGCTGTGATAGCCGGGGTTGAACTTGACCAGAATGTCGGTGTAGGCGTCGCCCACAGTCGAGAAACCAACCATGTCCACGAAGCCAACGCAGCGGAACGCGGCGGTGGTTGTGACAGCACTTGCGCCGGCCACGACAGAAGTTGTCGAGTTGCCTGTGGTGGTACTACCAGTGGAGGTAGACTGCACTGCAGACAAGAAGAAGTTGGCGCCCAGATCAGTAGCTGCTACGGTGCCGGCAGCCTGAACTTGGAACACGCAACGATCGTCGTCAACTACGATGCCCACGGCGTCGGATGCCACGGTGCCGGTAGGCCAGTACTGCGAGAACACTTTCTGCTTGGTGGAGGGGTTGGTGTACGAGCAGCCAACGAATACGCCCAAGCAGCCGGTATTAGCCGTGCCAGTGGGGAATCCGTTGGTGGTTGCATCTGCACCGGTGGAAGTAGCGATCACCAACACGCCGGAGGCGTTGATGGCGACCAAACTGCCGGTAAAGATATTTGTGCCGTAGCCCGAGGCGATCGGTACGTTGCGGGTGCTGCCAGCGTATGGCAGACCCCCGATCAGGTTCACGGGTTTGAATCCGTAGGGTGAAGCAATTGCAGACATTCAAGTCTCCTTTAAGTTACAGTGCCTTTGCCGAACTTGACTTCCGACTTCCGCTCATTGAAGAGCGGCATCCGTGGGTCGTTGTCCCGCATGAAATTGTTGTCCACCGAGGCCATCTGGGCGTCTGCCTGCTGTTTAAAGTAGGCGTCGCGCTGTTCGATGAACTCGGTTGGGGTTTTGCAAAGCAACAATCCGCCGACCTCGATACAGTTGGGAAAGCGGCTATTGGGGGCGCTCATCATCTGAATCTCGGGATGGTCGGAAGCCTTTACAGGTTCCCATCCTTCACGCATTTTCGAGGAGACGTTCATGGGATCGTCCACATTCAGCGTACTGGTGCGAATCCAGCGAAACGAGAAGCCCGGCTCCGGGGAGGGGTCAGGCAGCAACTGTGGGGGCATCCATTTCTTCATGCGCTCACCGTTTTCACGTTTTGTCAGATCGCGTGGCACGCGGCTTTTGGTATCTTCCATGGTCATTTCCTCATTGTTTCAGCAACCTTGCGCGCATAGAGCTCCAGAGGAACACCGAGGCGTTTGGCGAGACTTACTTGTGTTTGCGTCAGTACGATTTTCTTTGGCGCGGTACTGCGCGTAGCGGGCGCTACGACATTGCTGGCGCGGCGAGTTGGAGCATCGCCAGCGTCGGCCTTGACGACATCGGGGAAGCGCTCCTGCAGATCGGCATCGAGACGTTTGTAGTACTCGTTGCTACCCACCGGCACGCCATCACCAACAATGTCCTCGTGTACGCCCAAAGCGTACGCGGTCATCTTGCGATTTTTACCGAACCAATCGTTGCGCTCTTGCCAAGCAAGGAGATTTGGGTCCGTGACCTGCGCGTTCTGCGCTGGTTGGCCCGGTTGTACTACATTCTGTGTAGGCTGTAAAGGGGTCGGCTTGAAATTATTCACACGGTCTGCTTTGATCTGCGCAGCAAACAGTTCTTCCTGCGCGGCGATCTCGGCATCGGTGTCGTAGGCGTCCTTGGCCTCCTTGAGTTTGCGCTTGGCTTCGGCCACCTCGTTGCCGATAGTCTTCTTGGCCTGCTCGATCAGCGTCGTCTGCCCCTGATTCAACGAGCCCTTGAGCCTGTTGTTCTCCTCCACGACGGCTTGAGCGAAGCGCAGCGCCTCGTCTTTCTCTCGCGCCGCCGCCTCTTTGGCCCGGCGCTCTTCGTGATACCCCTTGGTGAAGTGCTTGAAGCGGCTGCGCACAGACTCGCTGTAGCTGGCCATCTCCTCCTCGGAGGGCTCCACCGGTGCGGAGCTCATGGGCGCCCGGCCGCGGTCGGCCGCGGGGGTGTCGTCGACGATCTCGACCTCGGGGGCCTCGTCTACGGGTTTACCCTTAGCTTCGATTTCGTCGGGAAATTCGTATTCAACTTTGTCCATTGGCATAACGTACTCCTACACGCGACTGATGCCGCGGGGATCAAGAACGGTGGCTTCAACGGAGTCGTCGTTGATGAGCCTGAATTCACGCCCGTGAATCTTCATGCGTGTGCCCGTGTTGGGGCGGCACAAAATGAAGTCACCAACCTTGCAGGAGGGGCCTGATGGGAAACGCTTCTCGTCCTTGAACGCGTCTGGTCCGATCTTGGCTACGAATAGCACAGGAGATAGGAGCTCTTCAAACTGCACTGTCTTGCTCGCCTTCGCCAGCCCACTTTCGTAGGAGTCGTTGGCTTCTGGGAGAATGCACAGAAGGTGGTAGGTGGCCGGCTCGGGCAGCTGAGTGGCCTTGTCCTCGACAGGCTTGTTCAGAATCCCCGACAGGTCCACGGCGGCAACGTCAAATTCAGTCTTCATTCGCTTCCTTCAATTTACGCAAGAGGTCATGCACTTCAAACTGAGCGGTCGCAAGACCCCGGATAACCCCGCTCAGCTCACGGTAGACGGCAAAGTCGATGCATTTGCCGTCTATGATCTGCTCAACATACCGCTTTTTCTCCTCCTCCAGCTTGGAGTTCAGGAGCTCAAGGTACTTCTCGACCATCATTCACCGCCTTTCTTTGGCTTGGCTGCAGGTTTGGCCGGCTTGGCTGCTGCTATCTTTTTCATAGCTTCAACCTTAGCTTCGGCGGCCTTCGCAGCGTGATTTATCTTCTGGTTGTGGGCCTGCTCGGTGTGCTGCAGCTTCTGCTGCGCCGCCGCGGCCGCCTGCCCCAGCTTCTGCTGCTGCTGCAGAGCGTTCTGCTCGTGCGTCATCCGGTTCAGCTCCAGCTCCTGTGCATGGCGCTGCGCGATCATCTCCGGCGTCTCCGTCGGGACGTCTTTGCCCTGCTGTGTGCGCGCCTTGAGCACCAGCTCCGCCTTGCCCAGCGCGATGTCCGCGTCGACCTTCTTCTCCCGGGTCAGGGCCTCTTTCTCCTTGACGGCGACCTCTTTCATCTGTATCTGGATGGTCGGGTCCTGCAGCTGCTGCTGTGCCTGCTGCTGCGCTTGCTGTGACTTGTTAACGGTAAGTAGCTGGGTGGCCGCCTGCGCCACGAGCTTGGACAGCTGGGCCTCCACCATCGGGGGCAGCTGCGTATTGGGTGCCGGCAGCGTGGCGCCGAGCTGCTGCTCGACCTTGGCCCGGTACTGGAAGGCCACGTGCTCGTAGACGTGCGTCATGATGGCCGCCTGTATGGCCTGCGCCTGTGGGCTCTGCCCCAGCTGCCCCATGACCATCGGGTCCTGCAGCATGGACGTGTGCACTGCGATGTGGGCGTCGTGGTCCTGTGTCAGGAACGCTTTGGTCGGCTTGCCCGTCAGGAACGCCATGTTCTCGCTGATCGGGTCGCGCGGCTCCATGTCGTCCGAGATCGGTACCAGCTTCTCAGCGTTCTTGACACCAAGCACCTCGATCATCTGGCGGTGCAGGTACGGCAAGTCGTAAATCTGCGGCGCACCCTGTGCCAGCTGGATCACAGCTTGGTACTGCATAATGCGTTGTGCCATGGTGGCGCTGTTCGGATCGGACACGGGGATCAGGTTCACCCGGTCATAGTCCGCGCGCTTGAGCTTGGTGTCGCCGCCCACCGGTGTGTACGAGTAGTCGTCTTGGGCGTTGTCGCGGACGATCTCCTTGAGCAGCTTGAACTCCTGCTTCATGGAGTAGTGCACGCGCGCCTGCACGGCCGACATCGTTTTCAGTTGCCGCTCCAGCAGCGCGAGGGTGGTGCCCACCGGCGCGTTGGCTGACATGTCGCTGATCTGCATGTCTGCGATGGAGCCCAGCCGGCGGCCCTCGTCGGTGATCTGGTTCAGCAACGCCAGCAGAACTTGGCTCGGCTCCTTGTACGGGAGCGTCATGATGTTGTCTTTGACCGTGCCGCTGGGGATGTCCACGTCGCGGAATTCCCCCGGGGCGATCGGCGTGTCGTCGCCCTTGATCCGCAGCCCGCGGGACTTCAGCCCGCCCGGCAGGTTGGATAGCGTGCCCGCGTCGACCAGCTGGCGTATGAGGCTGGTGCCGGCCCGGGCGTAGCCGCCGATCAGGTGGATTAGGCCCAAACCGTACGCACCGAAGCCCACCACGTAGGTGTACTGCACAAAGTGCTGGCGGCGCAGCTTCAGCGGGTCGTCCTCGCGCCAGTTCCTGCGGATGGCCAGCACTTCGGCGGACGACCGGTCGATGGTGATGATGTACGGCCGGGCGATGCCATCATCGTCCTCGTAGCCGGGCAGGTCGTAGTCTACGTGAATCTCAAGGAACTGGTACCTGTCGTCTTCTGTAAGGGAATACCCTTGGTCCTTGGCCTTGTACTTCTCGATGTCGGTGGTGGTGCTGAGCGGCGTGCCGAGGTCCACGTCGCGATAAAACCCGCTGACCTGCAGCTTGCGGACCTCGTTCTCGGTCTTGCGCATCACGTGGGTGACACGCTCTGACGTCATGGAGCTGGAGGCGCCGTACGGGATGATGATGTCCTCGGCCGGGCAGAAAATCGACGCTTGGCGCCCCAGACTGGGGTCGTTGTACACCTTCTTGAACGCTGCGCCGGCCAACCCCAGCGAGTAGAGCATGCGCTCGTGCTCGGGCCGGTACTCGGGCATCTCCTCCGTCAGGCGGAAGTTCATGTCGTCGCGCACCCTGTCGGCTGCGTCCTCACTGTCCTTGTCGGCGTCGCCGATGATCTCGGTCTTGACCGGGCCGGCGGCCGGGAACGTCTCAATGATCGTCTCCGACTGGAACCGTATGGCCGCCTCGGTCAGCACGGTGCTGTACACGCCGCAGGCACCGGCCCACGGCTCGGTGCGCTCCTCGTACTTCATCCCAAGGACCTCAAGCCCCTTGACGTACATCTCCACCCAGTCCTTGCGCGAGGTGATGTCCGCGTCCACCAGCTCCAGCATCTCGGAGGCGATGGCCTGCAGGTCGTTCTCCTCGATATGCTCGGCAAGGTTCGCGTCGAACGGGATGGGCGTGTCTTCCTCGATGACGTCCCCCTCCTCGCCCTCCAGCACGATCTCGATGGCGCCGTCCACGCCGGCAACGGCTTGGGGGTCAATGGCCATGCCCGGATCGTCGAGAATACTGTCGAGTCCGAGCGGCGCGGGGCTGATGGTTTTGTCCATAACTGTCCTTTAATGTATCAGTAATACTCAACTTTGCGCCGTTTTTCTCGCGGCTCGTCCTGCAGGTCGGATTGTAGGCGTATGAAGCCCCCTTGGCGAAACCGCATAAGGGCTTGCGATGTGCAGTCGACCATCTCGTCATGTTCCGCGTTAGGAAATTCCGCGATCTGGTCGATCACCTCCCGTGCCCAGCGCGTGTCGGGCGCCCACACCATGCCGGAGGCGAAAATGTCGGCCACGGAGTTGATCCGCACCCGTTTGTCGTTGCCGCGGCTGGGGGAGAACTCGTTGACGGGCACGCCGATGGCCCGGAACTCCTGTATCAGCGGGGCGCCGGCGGCTTTCTTCTCGATGATCACCTGATCGGGCGCCCACTCGCGGTAATACTCGAAGGCGAACTTCTTCAGGGCCGGAAACTCCTTGCGCCCCTGCCACGCGTCGAGCAATATGAGCTGATCCTGCTCCTCCTGCTCGTTGTACCAGATGCCCCACGTCATGACGGCGCTCGGGTCGGCCGCGTCGTTGGCGCCATGGGCCGTATCCCAGCTCTGCATGATGAATTGGCAGCTTGGGGGCTTCTCTTTCTCCCATGTGCGCCACCATTCGCGCTTGATGAGCGCCCCCTCCTCGCTGGTGGGCTCCTGCATGTACTGGGCGGCCCAAAACTGGGGAAACATGCCCGATTTCTTCTGCAAAAGCTGGTCCAGAGGCCACTGTTCTGGCCATAACGACTTACCAGAAGGCATAATCGCCGGAAAACGCACCTCCGTCCATGGCAAACTGCCCGGATTGTCCTCTGCCCACTTCAGCGCGCGCCCGATCGGGTCTTTTTTACCCCAGCGCGTGCCGATCATGACGATTTTCCCGTTCGGCATGAGCCGCTGGAGGGGTCCGACCTGCATATATTCCCACGCTTGGGCAAACGCCTTGTCAGGATCGCTGCTCAGCACGGCCTGCTCGGACACCAAGTCGTCTCCGATGAGCAAATCAGCGCCGTGCCCGGCCACGTTGGCGCCAATACCGATGGCCAGATACTTCCCACCGAGCGTTGTGGACCAGTTTGACGCCGCCGACTTGTCCCGGGCCACGATAGTGTCGGGGAACAGCTTGTGGTAGATGTCAGAATCCAGTAAGTTTCGTACCTTGCGGCCGAAATCGGCGGAGAGGTCTGCCGTGTGCGTCACCATCATGATCTGGTGCTGCGGGTGGTGCCCCAGATACCACGCCACGAACAGGTAGGCGATCGTCTCGGACTTCCCGAACCGAGGTGCCATGGAACACGTTATGCGTAGAAGCGTCTCCGCGTTGACCTGATGGAGCAGCGGTTTCAGGTGGCGGTGGTGTGGCCCTTCCTTGAACCCTGGGTAGACGTAGGCGCAGAACGCAAGGAAATCGGTCTTGGCTTTGTTGATCGTCCGGTGGGCCTGCCACTTCTCCAGATCGGCCAGCAGCGCCTCCTGCTCCTTCATAGCCATGCTCGGGATCGCCGCCAGCAGGAGCGTGATGTCCGCCTCGGTCAGCTCCGGGCCGAGCGCTACGCTTGGGTCAAACATCGGGAGCGGCTACACCTTCTTGGCTTTGCGGGGCTTTGGCCAAGCGCGCAGCTGCAGCTTCTTGATGGGGAACGGCTCGCCGGCCTTGACCGCCGCCTTTGCAAAAATGACTTCGAGATAGTTAGGGGTGCCGAAGGTGATGACGGCCTCCTCGCGCGTGTTGTTTGCTTTTGGCTTACTCCGCCACGTGGCGCGCACCACCAGCTTCGGGGTGACGTAACGCGTCACTGACTTTACGCCTGACGTAATAAGCGTAGACATGACTTTGGCAAAATCACGTGGGTCGATTTCTGTTTTCACGGCTTCTCCTCGGGGTTGATCTCAACGTCCTGCACCACCTGCACGGGCGGCAGCAGGGACTTCAGCTTTGCGCGCAGGCGCTCTTCGATCTCGTGTGCGGCCTCGGTCTTGTGGACCACCTCGCTGCGCTCCGTGAAGGCGGCCACCTCTGTGATCTTACCCGTGAGCTCCAGCGCGCGCAAGCGTATGCGGGCGTCGGGGTGTCGCGTCTCCTCCAGCAGCTTGCTGACCACGTACCCCCGGAGCTCCTTGGCCTGCTCCACGAAGTCCCAGTCGTAGGCGCTGAGCATGCCCACCAGATGCCGCACAGCGGCCGGGGTCTTCAGGTTGGTAACGTGTTGCTGTGTGATCTCGGCCGGTGCGCCACCGGTCAGGGAGGTGAAGGCGTCGCGGGCTACTGAAGCGTCGCGTGTATTGGCCGGGCGGGCGCCGGTCGTTGGCTCATCGTCGTCCAAGAAGTCCATGGTACGGACGGCAGCGTCTACCAGCGCGCTGGGCTCAGCGTCGGGGATGATGGTGTAGCTCGGGTCTACAAGTTGCTCGAACACGCAGGGCTCCTTGTTGCAGATGGCGGAGTTATACCATATACTGGCGCTTGAGCGTAGTTAGTTGTGTTTCTCCGCTCGGAGGTGTTTCCTAGTTTGAGGTTCATTTGAATCCCCGGCGTCGCAAGGCTCCGGGGATTTTTTTATTTTGGTTTGTTCACTCGCGTCTTACGCCAGCCGGCGGGCTTTTCTACGGCTACCGCAGCCTCTGGTGTTTTGCCGTATCGCAGACGCGCAGCTATTGTTGAGAACTGTAGCCCTGTCTTTCGTGCCCAGTCCGCCACCGTAAGCGTCTCTCCGTGTGCCGTCAGCCAGCGGTTGTTGCGCCGATTCTTTCCCTGTGTTGCGCGGGTTGCCCACTGTACGTTTTCTGGAGAGTACGGGCCGTCGTTGTCTATGCGGTCGAGCGTTGCCCCGGGAAATGGCGGCAGCCCCATGTCCTCGATGAAGTTTTTGTAACTACCCCATCGCTCACACACCTTGATGCCACGGCCGCCGTAGTTTTTGTACCTGTGGTGCGCGGGGTCGTTGCAACGGGACCGCATAGCAATCCATCGGCGGTATAGGGGCTGGTCTTTTGATTTCATGCATACAGTATACCCCCCGTTTGCGATTTTATAAAAAATTTTTAGGAATACCGTAGTAAAAACGTCGGGAATTTGCTCTCCGCGCTTGAGGAATAGTGTTTGTAGCATGGTGCCCATGGTTTCATAGATATGGGGCATGGGGGTGTAGTGGGTCTGCCAGCCCCGCCAAATCGATTCGATATACCCCCCATATGCTACAATAGAGACATCGGTTCAAGGTAACACACCGTTGCCACTCGATACTTGGAGTAATACACCATGACTAAGACAGTAAACATCAACACATTCGCTAACCTGCTGGCATCTGCAACACAGAAGACGTTGGAGGCAAGTACGCCTTACCACGCGGCATTCACCGGCGCTGATGCAGCAGGCAAGAAGCAACTTCGATCGGAGTGGATGCTCGGCTATGTGGCAGGTACGTTGCGGGTTGCCGCTGGAGACGCAGAGAGAATTCTCTCTAAGGGCAAAGGCAAGGGTGCCAAGTCTGAACACGTTAAGGCTATCGACCGCGCCACGTCGGACTTCCGGTACCACATCGTGCGCCCTGATGCAAAAGCTGCGAAGCCTAGCGATGAGACCGCTGTGCCAAAACACATTGCTGCTCTCGCGGCGCAACTGGCACTGGCTTGCCAAGAGTACGAAGGTGCGCGCAAACTGGCCAGCACAGCTGTGGCCAATGCCTTCGCTGCAAAGTAAACAGTACATACGGTTTACTCAACTGTGGCTGCGCGGTTCCTCGGACGATGGGGGCTGCGCGGTTCAACCCCACCAAGCGGCAACACTTTACCTCGTGTTGCTGCCTGCGGCAGCAACACTTTGCCTCGCGCTGCGTTAATTAATCTTTCATTAATTAACGGTTTCTTAATGCGAACATACCTTGATGCCCTGTGACAGAGGGCATTGTGGTGCGCCGCACCAGCCAGAGAGAATTCTCTCTCATGGCAACACGTTACTAAAGGAGTTCATCATGTCCAATACATCTTACACATCCACTCGCACCCGTGCCGCTCGTATCGCAGCACAAGACATCCGCGAGGCAACCAACGACATCCGTACCTTCTCCTACGAGCGGGCAGCACTCATGCTCGATCGTGCACCTGCGGTCCAGAGAGACTTCTCTCTCACCGCCTATGAACTGCAGCAGCAGGACTGGTGCGACATGCATCGAGGCGCCGTGGCATCGGTCGGAAGTAAACCGTACAACGACCGCGAAGCGGGGACACGTGCCGTGTGCTATCCGCTACCAGTCCACGTCAAATACGTACGCCAAGGACACCGCGCGGCAGTTAACGTACTGTACTTTTAAGTAAACCGTATCTGTCCCCAATTGGACGATTGGCTTTCTATAGCGTACGTCCAACTATCTGTTGCGCCCAGTATAAGGCGTTGATTCATATAGGGTTTTTATTCATTCATCCCTATATATACATTAAAAGGATTTAAATATAAGAGAATAGGTATTTGTACTAAACAGTACCTGCTTCCTTTTCTCTTTTCCTTTGTCCTTTTGGTACTGCATAGTACGGTAACTGTCTTTGGCACACGTGTTTTTCAAAAGGCCCTTTTTACCGTAATTCGTGGCTGAATGGGTACTTTATCCATACGAATCAATAACTTAGTCTGGGCGCAACAGAGCCTTTGGTGTACTATATACAGGTGCTTTTTCATCATTTCATACTTTATGCAAACCAAGGAGCTTTTATGGCCCGTTTAACGCCCCTCCAAATACTCCGTGAATACGGACTTCCGCCCACCGATGCACAGGCGCTGGCCGCGCAGCTTGAAGGCGCAGATCGCAGTCGTGCTCGGCGGCTGCGCGCCGATGACTGGGAGTACGTGCTCGACCCTCTGACACGCCAGATCAAGACGCTTGCCTCATCGCAGACAACATGGGCGAAGGTACCTGCACGACATACGCTTTACTCGGCGTACCTGCAACTGCTGCGCAAGGCGCGCGACAAGATACACGAGGCGAAGGACATGGCCAAGTCACTGGGACTGAACATCCCGCAGTACGCCGAGTACCGTGGCATGGATAGCGACGGCATGCAGTGGCACAACTGGGTGCCCGACAAGGTGAAGACGCGCTTCATACAGGAGTTCGAGATACTGCATGCACTGCACCCGCAAGGTAAACGCCTGATACCCTTCAGTACACATAGTCAGCGCAGTGCCAGCGATGTGCGTTGGGCACGCATGGAGACGTGGCTGAGCATGGAGCTGCTTACCCGCCAGCGGGAGGCGCACAGCGCACCACTCATTGATGCGCTGCAGATGGCGCAGAAGGTCGTGTACAACCGTAGCCTGACCGACGTGTGTCCTGTGAAATGGCAGCACCTGCTACCCAAACCCGTGCAGGCGTCCTTGGAGGAGTGGGCCGTGGCCAGCTGCAATGGGCTGCGCGACTACACCAAACCACTGGAAGAGGGCGAAGAGCCTCCACTGGTCAACGTGCACATCCCCGGCGCAACCTCACCCGATTTTTAATCAGAGAGAAGTCTCTCTCAACCTCTAAGGAGTACACCATGAAAGGCAGCGGCAGCGGCAACGGCGACGGCAGCGGCAACGGCTACGGCAACGGCTACGGCAACGGCGACGGCAACGGCAACGGCTACGGCAGAGGCAGCGGCAGCGGCAACGGCGACGGCAGCGGCAACGGCAGAGGCAGAGGCAGCGGCAGCGGCAACGGCTACGGCTACGGCTACGGGAACCCCCCGCGCTGCCTCACCTACGACGCCCCGGCTGACCCACTGCCACCACTGTTCCTGATAGCCCACTTCACAGGAGGTCCCACATGAAAGGCAGCGGCAGCAGCTACGGCAGCGGCGACGGCGACGGCGACGGCAGCGGCAGCGGCGACGGCTACGGCGACGGCTACGGCTACGGCGACGGCAGAGGCTACGGCGACGGCTACGGCGACGGCAGCGGCAACGGCTACGGCTACGGCGACGGCAGAGGCTACGGCGACGGCAGCGGCAACGGCTACGGCTACGGCGACGGCAGCGGCAGCGGCAACCCCCCGCGCTGCCTCACCTACGACGCCCCGGCTGACCCACTGCCACCACTCATGCTCGTGAGCGCCGCGCTCACATGAACCCCCGCGGTGTACACCGCGGAACCGCCGCAGGTCGGCCACCTGTAAACACGTTAATAGGAAACATCATGACAAAAGTAAACACAACCAACGACAAGCGCATCGTAGTCCTGCAAGCAGGCTGGGTATTCATCGGCCAGTACCACGCAGCAGCAGGCACCAAGCCCGCGTACCTCACCGATGCGCACAACATCCGGGTGTGGGGTACAACCGCCGGCCTCGGTGAGATCGCGCTCAACGGCCCCACTTCCAGCACTGTGCTGGACCCGTGCGGTATCGTGTTGCTGGACAGCCCCAACAACATATTGTTCACCATCCCCTGCAGCAAGTAAATGCGCGGCTACGGCTACGGCGACGGCTACGGCTACGGCGACGGCAACGGCAACGGCGACGGCAACGGCTACGGCAACGGCGACGGCAACGGCTACGGCAACGGCAG
>ERZ650303.2-NODE-2-length-70414-cov-12.492602_pt1 | contig 70414 bp, 76 predicted proteins | sample MGYA00376239_ERZ650303 | MGnify/ENA primary metagenome ERZ650303 (study PRJEB26733, sample SAMN07839262) | wastewater metagenome | biome: small river; feature: stream; material: water | place: USA: North Carolina | collected 2016-04-05 ... | reverse complement strand
CCCGCCGGGAAGATCGCGCACTGGTGCACGACCTCCTCCGCCCAGGTCGGCAGGATGCTGCTGTCCCGCCGGCCCGTGCCGACCAGCTTCTTGGTGGGCACCCAAATGCGGCCGGAGAACCAGGCATCCGAGACGACGTGGGCACGCGCCGCTTTGTCCTTGATGCCGGGGTCGCTGCCGCTCACGCCCGGGATGTCCGAGTTCTCCAAATCGATGATCAGGATCGGCCCCGCCGCCTTGTCCTCGACGAGCACCTCATCGAACGCCTGCCCACTCTCGGGGTCGGTCCAGTCCGAGATCATCTGCAGGATGCGGCGCTTGGCTTCCGGGTATTGGAGGATCTTCGTCCAGGCCGCCAGGAGCATGAGATTGTAGGTGGGCTCCGTCCGCTGGCTCGCTGCCAGCACCTTGAGCCTTGGGTTCTTGTCCTCGAGGCGCAGCGCTGGGTTCAGGTCCAGGTGCTCGAACGCACCCCACAACTGCACGGCCCACGCGTCGTTCTGCATGCCGCCTTTGACGCTCGGGTCGATCGACAGGATGAAATAGGAGCACGGCGGCAGATCCCACTCCGTCCACAAGCGCCACCAGTCCCTCGAGATAATCGCGCCGCCGTCGACCTGCGGCGTCTGCTGCAACTGCGCCGCCACGTCCTGCGGCGTCATCTGCGCCGTGAGTTCCCGCAGCTTCTCCTCTGAATAGACGGCCGGCCACAGTGGCTCGCCCTGGATCCTGCGCGGATCCTTGAACCAGCGCGTGTCGATCCGGCGCGCCCTGTCGTACCTTGCCGGCAGGTTCAGGTGCACGGCGCCCGGCAGTTGCTGCTTCAGGGCGAAGCCGATCGGATCCATCTCGTGGCCGCGCTGGCCCACCATGACGATGGCGCCGGGCTTATGATTGCGGATGCGCGTGGGGAGAACCGACGTCCACCAGCGCATGACCTTGGCGCGGGCCGCTGGCGACCAGATGTCGCCCATGCTGATGGGATCGTCGATCACCACGAGCCCGCCGCCCTCGCCGGTCGCCCGGCCGCCTGGCGTCGTGGTCACCCGGTAGCCGCGCTTCGCGTTCTCGTACCGGCTCTTGCTGTTGGTGTCCTTGCGCAGCGGCAGCGGCCACCTGCGCTGGAACCACCTGCTCTCGATGATGAGCTTGCTGGCCATGGCATCGCGCTCGGCGAAGTCTTTGGACCAGCAGGCCGTGAGCAACCGCAAGCCCGGCTGGCGCGTCCACAGCCATGCCGGGAACATGACCGAGCATAGGCCCGTCTTCATGTGGCTCGGCGGCATGGTCACATAGAGCCGCTTGATCTCGCCGCGCGCCACGGCTTCGAGGTGCTCGCAAATGGCGTCGATGTGCCAGCCGTCGATGAACTCAGTCGTGGGCTCGACCAGGTGCCACGCCGCGACCATGAACTCTTTGAGGTCCTGCGACAGGTACTCGGCGTCTTCGGCCAGCTCCGCGGCTTCCAGGCGGTCGAGTGCCCGCCTGGCAAGCGCACGGTCGAAGGGATCGAGCAAATACATCGGGAGGTTATCGGCGCGCGGTGCTCAATCCCTCGACATGCTCAGGACATGAGCGCTGCGAGGATCCCGAACAGGACCATCGTCGCCAGCACCGCGGCCAGCACCGCGGCCAGCACCGCGGCCAGCACCGCGTTCACAGCTCGTCCTCTCGCATCTTCCGCACCCGGCCGCCAGTCTCGGGGACCACCTCGACGCCCGTCACCTGCGTCCGCCCATCCTCGGCGCGGCGTGAGATCGTGACCTCCTGTCCCGGCTCGACCTTGACCATGAACAGGTCGTTCGCAAGCGCCGAGACGGCCTTGTAGCGGACGTCTGGCGCTGGCCCTTGCTTCTGCAGCTCCCGATTGACCAGCACCAGCAGCTCCTCGAGCGACGCCTCGCTGGGCTCGCCGCTGGCTATCTCCGCGGCTTTCGCATCGGTGCGCACGAACCAGTAGATCTTCCGGGCAAGCTCCACCAGCTCGGCCGGCGTTGACGCAATCTGCGCGGCCCCGGCCTTCTCGACCGACCATTGGCGAAGCTCCGTCCTATCGCCATAGTTCTCGAGCGAATCCCTGAAATACTCCCGTGCCTCGTTGTGCAGCTTATCGAAGACATCAATGAACCGCGCTTCCAGGACGCTGCGGATCTTCGATGCCACGGCGGCATTGGTGCCCAGCGCCTCGAATGCGGACAGTTCCAGCACCTCGCCTGCCAACTGCTGCGCCCGCTGCAGCCGGCTGTTGTACGCGCTCCTCGTGCGCTCGTACTCGCTAGTCGTCATAGGAGATCCTCCGGTTTTAGGCCGACCTTCTTGGCCAGCCTGATTGCAAGTTCTCGATCATCGATGGCCGCGTCATCCGGATCCGGGGGCGGTGGCTCGTCGGTAAATCCTGCCACCCTCCCAATCAGCCCGACGTAGTAGCGCACGTCCGCCGCGCGGCCTGAGAGTTGAGCGTCCTCGAGGAGCTTCGCCATCGCTGCCAGGTAGCTCGCTCGGTCGGTCGTCAGGCCCGGGCCTAGCTCCGGCCCGATCCTTCGCGGCGGCTCGTCCTTCGGGAGGGTATCGTCCGGCTGGCTCAAGTCCGCATTCCTTGTCCATCATCCACTGCGAGCGCGCTCGTTGCGCTTCGCACGCCTTGCAGCCCTCTCGGTGCAGATAGTGGCCCACGCACCTCACGCTGTCTCGCCCTCGGCTGGCGCCGCTGGCGCCGCTGCGGGCTCCACCAGGACCGCCTCTGCCTTCCGCTGCACCTCGGCATAGTGCGGCGTGTCGTCCCCTTCCTCGACGAACGGCACGCGCACCAGCGGCAGCACGCGCTCGTTGACGAAGATCCGGCACCGCACCAGGGCGATCTCAGTCCCGCCGGCGCCGCGGACCAGCTTGCCATCGGCCGTGCGGTGCTCCTCCGGCCAGCAGCGCGTCAGGGTCGGCGGCACACGCCAGTAGATCCTCGCGGCGGCGAGCGTCGAGGCTGCCAGCACCTCGCGCACTTGGTCGGCCACCGCACGAGCGACCTGGTCCTGTTCTTTGACCGGGCCGGCCAGACGCAGCGTGTGGGATCGGTAGCGCTCGAGGTGGCCGTTTTCCTCACGCTCGAATGCCCGCACCTTCGGGCCCAGCTCCAGCATGATGCCCAGCGTGATGGGCGTGCGGATGTAGCTCAGTTCTGTCGTGGTCACGGTCACGTTGGACTCCCGTCGCGGCGCACGCGTCTGGTCAAGCGGATTGCCCTGCGAAGCTGCGCCGCTTGCGCTGGGTTAGGGCAGGTTCGGCCGCAGGTGCGGCGATGCTCGAAATGTCGGTGGCTCTCGCGAGGATGCCGCTCGAACGGTTGGTTGCACGCCTGGCACACCTTGGTGTTGGCCGCGCGCTCCTGCGCCCGGCGCTCATGCGCCCTCGCCACGCGCTCGAGGCGCGCACAGCGGTCGCTGCAGAAGAGCCGGGCCTCGTGCTCCTGCCGGCTCTCATAGCTTAGCTGGACGATCTCACAGCCGCATTCCTTGCGCGCACAGAAGCCCGTCGCCTTCGCAAGGCGTCCCAGCAGCTGCTGGTGCCGCTTGACCTGGTCATCGCTCAGCAAAGGCAGTGGAGGTATGGCGAAGAGATCTTCAACCGCCTTGGAGCGTCTGCGCCGCGGCGCCACGGCCGCTGCCCAGCCTCTCAGCCTCTGGCCTGAATGGTCTCTTGCTCACGGATCGGTGGCGACGTCCGGAACCGGATCCAGCTTTGATAGCGGCGCTCGATCGCATCGAACCACTGCAGGGCCTCGGGCGGACTGATCTGCCCGTCCCGGAGCGCTTCATAGACGACCTTGGTCGCCGCACTCTGGCTTTCAGGCCCATCGATGTCGGGCACAGGCAGCCGGACGGGACGATCCTTGGGCAGCAGCGCGTTGACGACCGCGCGGCTCATCCCTCGGTCGAGCTTGGTCCGATTGCTCGGCAGGAACACGCCGGCGAGCGCCCGGCCCGCCGTCTCGCCCAGCACTTCGATCGCCCACTGGTGCACCCGGACCCAGCTCGGCACTGGCTTGGTGCCCTTCGGCGCGGCCCGTGCCGGCGGCCTACGCCTGACCGACGCAGGTTCCGACAGAGACGTGGTAGCGGCTTGCAGGTCGAGGATGGTGGCTGGAGCCATGTCGCACGCGCCTTTTCGGCTATTGGGCTATGCGCGCATATCACCAAATGTGCGATCTCGTCGACTGGCGCCTCTACTTCAGGGTCGGCTCCCAGGTCCCATCACTCCAGGAACGGACTATCCGTAACAAATCCTCCTCTGACGCCTGCTGCCGTGTGAGCATGACGAGCCGGTTATAGTCGATGCAGCCCGATACCGAGTAGTTGAGCTCAAAGCGCACGCTCTCGGGGAGGCTGTCGATCACGTGCATCTGGTTGCGCATGGCGCAGAGGTCCTGCAGCCACGCGCCCAGGTACCCGTCGTCCACGTCCCAGAAGTCGAGATAGTTCTCGAGGATCTCCTCGAGGGTGACCACGTAGCGCATCCACGGCTGGCGGTTGAGGAGGGCCTGCGCCCTCCCCTCCCGGCTCATGTCCTGTCCCACGCCCTGCGGGCTAGGCGCTCTTGCGCTTCGGCTTGGCTGCGACGTCACGATCGAGTGCCTCGATTTCCTGCGGTAAGGCTTCTCGCCACCTGAGTATGTGCCGTGCCGAGACCAACCGGCCTTCGGCCGTGCGCATGCGCCCGCCGCGATCGCGCCGTACCCGGTGCGTCTCCATCTGCCCGGCGCCCTTGTCCTCGCGGACCACCAGATAGGAGCCCGCGTTCGCCGGCGGCTTGCCCGTGCGCCACGACAAGTCCGACCTCGTCGGCCTCGACTTCGGCTTCGGCGCCGGCGCCGCCTGGACCGCGCCCTCTTGCACGCGGACCGCCTGGGCTTCGTCCACTCGCACCGCATCCGCGCGCTTCCACTCCAAGGTGTAGCGATCCCGCTCCAGGAGCGTCGCCTTGCGGAACGACACGATGCCCTTGCTCAGCACCGCGACGCCGCGGTCCGCGCTAATCCATAGCTCAGGCTCGTGGATGTCCCGGGCCAGCACGTGGAGCCCCGGATTCGTCTCGACGCGTGCGACGATCACGCCGCGATATAGCTCCGACGGCGGTCCGGCCACCATCTCCAGCAAAGCCAGGTGCTCATCCTCGACCACCGGCCCCGGGGCCTCCGGCCCCTCCTCCTCCGGCACGAAGCGATAGCAATCGATGCACTCGCTATCGCAGGCCGTGAGCCCGCTCAGAGTGATCCACTTCCGCTCCTCCGGATGCCAGTTCATGCGGTACGTGTCGCCCGGGCTGAACGACAGCTTGGCGTCGATCCAGCCGACCGAGCCGTCCGTGGGCGGTCCCTGGATCCAATCGAAATGCCGCGGCATCACCTCAACGCGCGTAGGATCCTCGGCCGCGGCGCGCTCGTCCCGCCTGTCCGCTGCCATCTGGACGGCCGCTGCCGCCCGCTCGCGCTCCGCCATCTCCTCGCGGAGCTTGCTGACAGCAAGCTCGACCGCGTTGTGCAGGTCATTGCCGAACCCGCGCTTGCGGGCCGGCACGGGATTGGGCCGGTGCGCCAGCAGCGTATCGACGATCTCATGCAGCGCTACGTGCGTCGCGCGGTCCCGTGCCGCCAGCAGTTGGTGGCTGACCGTGCACACCAGCAACTCGCGCCGCGTCTCCATCAGCAGGTCGGTCAGCTCCTCCGCCACCTCGCGCGAGATTGCGGCGTCGAGCCGGCTGATCAGGTCCATATTCATCGTGTCTGTCTTTCCTTGATCCGGATCAGGCGGTGCAGCACCCGCTGCATGACGCTGATCTCATGTTGGGCTTTGCCTGCGCTCATCTTGTTGTTGGCGACCCGTCGACGGTAGACGGCCCGCCGAAACGCCAACTCGCGGGTGATGCAGGCGATCTCTTGCTCGAGCAACTCGGCATCGCTCGGCGGCAGCAGCATCGGATCCGGCGGCGCGTTGATCCGCTCTGCCAGGTCGGCGCGCTCACCCATCGGCCACGCTGTCCTTGGCCAGCCGCACCCACCCACCCTCCAGAAATTCCACGCCTCGCCGCTCGTACTCCACGCGCGCCAGGCGCAGCGTCCCCGCCTGGATCGCTGGATCGCCTCCCTCCATGCGGTGCACCGTGGTGTGGGCGATCTTCGCTGCGGCGGCAAAGTCCCGCGCCGACAGCTTGATGATCCCACGCGCCGCCCGAAGCTGGGCTGGCGTCAAAGAAAAATCGGTCATTTCTCCCTATCCCTCTTGCTACCGATCCACCTGACGAATATACCGATACCGGGAGATTTTGAACATCACAAAGAAAGAGTGAGAGACGACATGACCATCCGCGTTTCCTACCGCTCCGTCGACGGCTGCCGAGAGACCCGCAGCTACCGCACCATCCGCGGCGCTCGTGAGTGGGCGCACTCCCTGGTGGGCGCGCATCCCGAGCTTTCCAGCCAGCTCTCGGCTATGCGGTCAGCGCAGACGGCATCGGCACCATTCGCGTCACCTCGGGCGCCAAGCTCACCGACCTGTTCCCAGGCGTCGAGGTCGAGCGGCCGGTGCCGGTCGATGTGGCGATCGAAGAGGCGCAGGAAGCGGCGGAGTATGCCGGCAGCTATCAGCAGTCCTGCGAGGATGGATCGCTCCTGCAGTGGGAAATGGAAAACGAGCACCTCTACTTCTGATCTGGCGCCCACGCTCACGGAGACCATCCGATGCCTGTCACCACCATCAAGCTCATTTCCGGCCACGACCCCGCCGGCCGCGTCGAGTGGACCGGCACGCTCGACGACTTCATCCGCGCGAATGCGGAAGCCTTCTCCGCCGACGAGATCGCCGACCTGCGCCACAAGCTGACCTATCGGCCGTACCGCATCGGTGGCGGCGCCGACGCTGCCATGGTGATCGTGAGCGACGACCTGGAAGGCTACTGCCGGTCGTGACCCAGCCGGTAGCCGGTCCTGCGGGACCGGCATCCGAGTGGGCCATCCCGGCACCACACCACGGAGACGACCAATGACCACCACCCGCCAATACCGCGTCACCCAGGCCCGCCGCCGGGCCTCGTAGCCACACCGCCACTCCCGGGAGATGAGAGATGGCCAAGATTGGCTACGAAGTGATCAACCTCGAAACCGACACCAGCCACGGCATTTACGACAGCCTCGAGCTTGCTCGCGGGTGCGTCGAGTTCGATCGACTCAGCACCTATTCGATCTGGCGCGGGCCGATCGTCGACGGCGAGTTAGATCGTCGTGACCTTATCGAGAGCCGCGATCCTTACGACGGCGACGACGACCGCGCCCGCCAAGCACTCGGCTACTGACGCAACGGAGACGACAGATGTCAGTCTATACCTCACCGAGGCAGGTCGATCACCTCGGCTGCAAAGCCATCCTCTGGGTCGTCCGCAACCAAGGCTACGTCTGGTGCGAGATCGAGCACACGGACGGCACGAGCTACAAGCTGGATCCGGACGACTTCGACCTGGGCGGCGGGCTCGACGACAATCTCTATCGCTGCCCCGACAGCACCGTGGCGCGCAAGGTGCTGCCTCACCTCGACAAGGCGATCCTCTGCGGGGAGTGACCCAGCCGGTAGCCGGCCCTGCGGGGCCGGCATCCGAGTGGGCCATCCCGGCGCCACACCACGGAGACCACCATCATGTCGCTCACGTCCAAGCCGCTGCGCCGTCCGTCTCGGCCGAGCGCTGCCGTCCCGCCGCCGGCCGCCCCGCGCGATGATTTCTACGCGATCCTCGTGCTCGGCGCCGTCCTCGGGGTCGCTGCCTTCGTCGCACTCTGCCGTCTGGTGGCGCTGCTGGCCCATCCCCTGGCCCTGGGAGATTTCTGATGGCCGCTGACCAGGATGATGTCGTCAAAGCCGCTCGTGTCCTGATTGCGCGCGACCGCCAACTGCACTCGAAGGGCGGCCCGCTGGACCTCGAGATCGGCAATCTGATCGCCTCGCTCACGCGTTACGACAACGCCAAGCTGCAGGAGCGCAGCGATCGGTACCGCGACTATGTCCGCGACGCCTTCGATCCCGTCCACTTGCCGGGCGCGACGGAGCACACGGTCGATCCGGAGTCGTCCGTCAAATACGACATACGCGATGGCGTTCTTGGCGCTTGGGTCGGCGTGCAGATCTTCATCGACGGCACCTATTGCAATGACGCCTGACGCCCGCGCCCATTGGCGCTCCCTGGCCGTGCAGGAGGCGCTCGAGCTCCAGCGGCGCACCGGCCGGCCGCAGCAGGTCCTGCATATCCAGCAGCCGCACGGCCACGAGCGCTTCCATGTTTGTGCCGCCAATGACCATCGCCCTAAGCTCCAGGACGGTGAATACCTGATCGGGTTCACCTACCGCACCCCAACAGAGGGTTAAGCCCATGCTCGGCCAAGCATTCCTCTACTCGGCGTTTTTGTGGGGCATCGTGGGCGGCGTAGCGCCCTTGGCACTGCGCTGGCTGATTGGCACCTAGACGCGCAACCGGACCCGTTCTAGGGTCCGATCTCCGCAGAGAGTTCCCCGCTTCGCCCGGCCTTAGTGCCGGGCTTTTTCATTCCTCGATGTCGGGTATCCGCCGGCCCGCGATCACGATAGTGACGAGCACGCCCACGGCCAGCAGCACCAGTAGCAGCACCAAGATCATCGTCTCTTCTCCCGGCAATAGTCCCGCACCTCACCCCAGACCCACCAGCGCTTCTCGAGCGCGCCGTCCTGGTCACCGTACACCAGGATCTTGCCGTCTCGGGTAAGCCAGCCTCGCTGCCCATAGGTGGTGTCGAGGTACTTGGACAGCTCGGCCAGGGTCGCCCCTGGCCAAGCCTGCCCCTCAGAAGCTGGCGCAGCGTCGCTCAACGTCGTCCCTGCGATGGGAAATTCCGGGCTCGGCGCGGTCCAGCTCGCGCTTCGCACGGAAGTAGTCGACACACGCCCTTGCCGCCATCTGCTGATCGAACCGGTCCTGGCGGAGACCGGCCGCGAGCCAACTGATCAGACACACGGCCACGGCCAGCGCGCATAGCGGCTCGAGGAAGAACAGCAGCGCACGATAGAGCCTCATACCTGCGGCTCCGATCCTCCTGGCATCGGCCGCGCCGGGCCAGAAAGGCTTGGATCAGGCGCCATCGCATAGGCTTCGCGCACGACCCTGACCGCGACGCGCCAGTTCTCCGGCCACTTCTCCGGCCGCGCCTTGCCGGGGTTCCAGGCCGCGAGGTACTGCGACCAAGCGAGTTCGCGTTGCTCGAAGAGCGGCAGCGGCAGCGGCTGCGGCAGGCACCACAGCAGCCCGCGGGCCGCCCAGACCGCCAGCATGTCGACGTCGCGCACCAGGTCGTGCAGCACGGCCGCGGTCCCGCGCAAGCCGTAGTCGGCCATCACCTTCGGCAGCCACGTCGTGGCAGGGTTGCTCAGCAGCAGCCGGCACGAGATCGGCTCACACTGCCACCAACCACGGGCAAGGTGCTGCATTTCCTGGCCTGTGCTCGAGGAGACCTGCAGGCGGTGCTGGAGCCCGCTTTCTTGGAGCGCGATCGCCAGCAACATCGCAGACGACTTCGGCGAGTTGCCGAGGTTCAGCGCGAGCTGGCGCTCAAGTCTTGGATGGCTTTCCAGGGCGCTCAGGCCGGGACGGATCACGGTCGAATAGAACAGATGGGCCGGGATCGGCATGTTCCATGTTCCTTGTTTGGTAGGTCGCGATGGGGCCTCAGATGAACCTGGCCGTGCCCCCGGATAGGTGCACCTGCCAGATGCGCCGAGCCGCCTCGGCGTCGCCCGCGGCACCGTGGGCATTCTCGTGCGGCACGCCGAAGAGGTGCTGATGCACCTCGGTCAACGTCGGCGTCTTGTTGCGCTTCGCGAGCCCCTTGTACTGCTTCATGGATTCCGTTGCGGGCAGACCCACGACCTTGACCATCGGTCGCATGGCGCACTTGCCGGGCCGGGCCTGCCACCAGTCCAGGAGGTCGCCCGGATGCAGTAGACGGTGCTGGGCGATGCGGATCATCCGCGCATCGAAGGCGCGGTTGAACGCCACGTCGTAGGCGCACTCGCCGACCCCGGTCATGAACTCGTCCATCACCTCGGCAAGCTCGACGCCTTCGTCCTGCAGCCGCTCGATCGTGAGCCCATGGACGCCGAACGCCTCGGCCGGCATCACGCTGTAGTACGGCTCCGGCTTGATGAGCCGATAGATCGGCTCCTGCGTCATGGGCTCGGCGTTGTCCGTGCAGGGGATCCAGGCAATCGAACAGATGTGCGGCTGATCCGGGTGCTCGCTGGGCGAGCCCCATAGCGGAAAGCCGGTTGTCTCGGTGTCCCATACGATGATCATCTTGCTTCCTCGGTGATGGTGGTGGTCAGAAACCAGTTAGACTGGCCGCTCCAGTTCGCGCTGATCGACGAGCCACTCCGGGACGGTCAGCGTCGGCGGCGAGGTCAGCTCGTCGATGGCGATCTCGCCCTTGGGCAGCCATACCTTGTGGCCGCGCGCATTCTCGATAGCCACGGCCTTCTCGGTCTCGCCCAGGATCTCGGCTTGAATGTCGACCAGCTTGTCCTGGTCCCCTTGGGTCGATCGCGTCACTTCGGCGGCTCCTCCTGGTAGGACACCGTCACCAGCACGGGGCATTCCGCGCCCTGGCGGATGACGAGCTTCATGCCGTTGTAGAGGTAGGCGTCCTCGACGGGCTCCTGGTTGGTCCGTAGCGCCTCGGTCACTTGCCGGCACAGCCAGGTGTGCAGCCCCTCCTCCTCGCCCTTCCTGGTCCGCTCCCAGGTCGGCAGGACGCGCTGGCTCGCCCGGTTGATGGCGTGGTTGGTGATCTCGACCGTCGGGATGTCGCACCCGCGCCTGTCCAGCTCGGCCTTGGCCATGGCTGCCATGGAGTGGCCGCGCTCGTTGGCGAGCCAGCGCAGGTAGGTGAGCGGCAGCCGCGTCACCAGCTCGCCCCTGTGCTTGCCCATGGGCATTCTGACGTTGGTGGGATCCAGCGGCTTGCCGGCCGCGGCCTTCGCCCTGGCGGCGCTCATGACGGCAGCACTCCCCGCGGCGGCTTGAGACCGGCAATCATGGCCGGATCCTGCCCGGCATCCCGCATTTGCTTCTCGGCAGCCGCGGCCCGCCTCGTCCAGGCTTGGCGGATGATGTCGACCAGATCCTCTCGGATGGCGTCCCAGCTCGGCCCCTCGAGCAACGCCTCGAGGCCGTCCTCGCTGTAGCCGAGGCGATCGACGAGGAGTTCCTCGAAGAACATGCCCGCGGCGTCCATGATCCGCTCGACCTGCTGGTCCGCGGCCACGGTCAGCACCGTCTCGACCAGCGGCAGCGTTTGGGTGAGGTTGTTGCTCACGGCCGCAATCCCTTGATGACGTATGCCTTCCCGGAGCGGCGGTAGCGCACCACCGCAGGCTTGCCCGGTCGCCTGGACTGAGCGCCGCTGCCGATGATCGCAATCGACCGCGGCGGCAGCTCAGGCGCCGGAAAGGCCAGCCGAAGCCCAGCGCCCAACAGGCTGCCGGCCGAGGTCATGCCGAGTAGACGGAGCGAGCGCATTCCCATGACTAAGCTCACGACGATGCCTCCTGTGTGTCGCTCGTGGTAGGGGCCACTCTATGGACGGCCCCGTCGGCGTCGGTTGCGGCCACGACCACCAATCTCGTGTAGGAGCCGACCCCTGGTCCGCTCTTCGTGGCCACCTTGAGTTCGGTCTGCAGCAGTCCCCTGGCGCGCAACGACCGAATCACGGTCGGGTGGCAAGGTTTGTCCCGATCATCCTGGGCGATCGGTTCCTTGCCTGCGTCCAGTTTCGCAACGCAGGACTTGAGCGTCTCGCGCTGCATCCAGCCGATCCGCTGGCCAGCCCAAAGGGCTTGGTGTCGGGGCAGATCAATACAATCAGACATCATGCAACCTCCCGGGTTCAATCCTCCGCTCGAGCCGTCAGATCAGGGCGAATCGTCCTCGGCCCGATCCAGCAGGCTTTGCAGAACGTTGAAGGTCGGGGTCGGGCGTAGCCACGGATTGCTGGCAATGGCCGAGCGAATCCACTCGGCCCCCTCGGGGCCCGAACGCTGGCCGCACTCGCGCACCAACTCGCTCGCGGCCTTACGCCTTGGCACGAGCCGCGGCTTGTCGGCTCCAGGCACCCTTAGCTCGACGGCAGGATCGTCCTCGCCGGCGTCCTCGCCGGCGTCGTCGCCGGCCGTCTGCGTCGGCCTCGAGTGCGGGAAGCCGTAGTCGTCGTCCCGCTCGGGCTCGCGCCTTTGCTGGCGCGGCGGCAGGTCGTTCTCATCATCGTCCTCGAGGTAGCTTGGCGCCCGCTCGCGCTGCTCGACGACGAACCCATCCAGGCCGCTCATAGGCCGCTCGGTTGGCGCCGGTAGAGCCGCGGAGACCGGCGCTTCCAGCAGGGAATCGATGTCCCTGAGCAAGCCTGGATCGAAGACGATCGGCTTCGGTGCCCGATTGAGCAAGCGCTTGAACACCTTGGCGCGCGCCTGCTGGGCATACCAATTGACCCAGGCCGGACTGTCGCGGCTCGGCGCCTTGGCGCGGATCCCATCGATCTCCGCCTTGTCCGCCCACTCGACTTCGGTGTGGCCGTCGGGCATGACCGCGATCGCATAGACGCCGATGAAATTGCCGCGCGGCCCGGACATGGGCGGCTCGTGGTCGACGCCGGGGTTGGACCCCAACTTGATCGTGATCTTGTCCTGCTCATAGACCGCCTGACAGCTCGCCGACTTCACCATGCCGAAGCGCAAGGCCAGTTGGTAGAGGCCCATATAGCCCAATTGGTCCTGGACGATCTTGACGCCGCCTCGGCTGCTGTCGCGGTACGGCACCAACCACGCGATGTTGTCGCCGACCGTCAGGCCGCGCCGGATGATCCGGACCACGGCGTCGAGCAACGACTGGAAATCGCACTCCAGCAGCAGCGCATAGTCCTTGCTGGTCTCGCATGCGGTGAGCACCGAGCCGATCACCGCGCGGTGGTAGGACACGCCCTTGTCGGCGCCGATGACCCAGCTCGGCGCGTTGTTCATCAGCGTGCGCAGGAAATCATCGGACCACAGATAAGCCTGCGCTCGCTGGAAATAGATCTCGAACACTTCCTCACGGGTGCGGCCCTGGCCGTCCGTGATGGGCTCGGAGACGCTCGCGCGCCTCTTGCGTTGCGTCATGCCGCCTGTCCTTTCTCGTCGGCAAGATGGCCGTCCACGATGCGGATAGCAGCGTCGCCGACCTGGCGGACGGTCTCGATCCAGATCTGCATCTTGCGCTTCCTGGCGATGTCCTCGATCACCTGCCAGGACGCATCATCGATGTCGTTGCCGTGGTTGATGTGGATGACCCGAAGCCTCGGGTTCTGGGCCATCGCCACGGAGACCGCGACCTCGATGCGCTCGGCCCCGCTGGCATCGGCCAGTGGTGCGTCCTTCTTGGTCTTTGAGGAGAAGGTGACGTTGCCCTCCGGGTCGATCGACAGGCCCTTGAGCGGCATCTTGCACGCCGCGATCAGCTCGGCCCGCTGCGCGTCGCACTCGACGATCGTGGCCGTCAACGCCTCCGCCCGCCGCTCGGCCTCCTGCAGCTCGCGCTCGAGCGCGTTCCTGGTGGCGTTCGCGGCCTTGATCGCCTCGTGCTGGCGGTTCGTCTTGTCGGCCTCGGCCAGCTTGTTGTTGAGCGCAGTGATGTCCGGCAAGGCGATCGGCGCCTGCTTCTGCAACCGCTCGAGGTCACGCTGAGATAGCCCTTCGGCTTCCTGCGCCTCGGCCAACTGTTCGTTCGCTTGCCTGAGCGTCTTTTCCAGCTCGGCGACGCGCAAGGTCAAAGAGCCGACCCTCGCCTGGAAGTGGGCAACGTCCCGCTCCGCGTCGGCGATCGCCGTATCCCGCTCGCGCTGCTGGTCCTTGGCCTTCTGCGCCTCGGCCAGTTGCTCGAGCGTTTTGGTCACGTCGACCCGCTTGGGCGGCGTCCGCGTTTCCGGTGCCGCCGCCAGCCGTGCTTGCGCCGACGCCACCTCGCGGTTGGCGATCGTGCGCTCCTGGAAAGCCGCCTTGCGCTTGATGTCGACGGCTACCGTGTCCAGGCCCGCGATCTGCCGCAGGATCTCCGCCTGCTGTTTGGGCGGAGCGTCCAGGAACGCCATCGGATCCACGGTGATGGACTGCAGCCAGCTCTTCATGGTCTCGTGCGGCCGGCGCGCCTTGAAGCCCCTGCCATCGGTGAGCTCAAGATCGACGATGATCTCCTCGCCGTCCGGCTTGAGCGTGAAGCGCTTGTTGATCATGAACTCCGGATGCTTGGGATCCGAGCCCAGCACCATGCGGATGGTGGCTATATCGCCGTTCTTGCCGATCGGCTGCTCGGGCGTCAGCGCAGCGCCGCCCACCGCAGCCCAGATGGCCTTGAGCGTGCTGGTCTTGCCTTGCTTGTTGTTCCCGGTGATCTGAATCACGCCTGGGCCGCGCGGCGTGATCTTGATCGCGCCGATGCGCAGGAAATTCGTGACCTCGAGGTTCAAGACGAAGAGGTCGTCGGATTTGGGAGCCATGGTAGCCTCTCGGGATCCGGGCCGGTCGGCCCGCGGTGGGTCGCTAGGTCTTGGATGTGGCCTTGGGCTTGCGCTTGGGTGCAGCCTTGGCCGCCGGCGCCGGCTCCTGCAGGAGCGGGACGAAGTGCTCAAAGTCCAGGCGGCGGTAGCTCGACGCCTTGACCACCGATTCGCCGCGCGAGATCACCTTGATGAGGACGTTGCGGCCCTTCGGCAGTTTGACCAAGCCGGCATCCTTGGCCATGCACTTGAAATGCGCCTTGGCCTCGTCCTCGATCTTCTCGGCCTCGAGCCGCCTCTGGCGGGCAGCCACGGCGTCGTCGAACAGCTTGATGCTCTTTTCGTCCTCGCATAGGACGATCAGGCCGGGATCGGCCTTCGGATAGAGGCTGTGCAGCGCCCGCAGGCTGTCCTCGTGCGGGTCTGGGTCGGGCATCGAGCCGCTGTCGATGATCTTGAAGAAATCACCGACGGCCGTGTCGATGATCTTCATTGCCGGCTTGTTGGGCTTGGTCTCATAGACGACCAGGTCGAGCCTCCAGTCACCGACGATGAGCGCGGAGATAAATCCCCAGGTCGCGCCGGTGCAGCGCAACTGCAGCTGGTGCTGCAGCTCGACATAGATGGGCGGCCCGTCCGCCCAGCGGTCTTGGAACAGTGGCGCCGCCACCACCTTGCCCTCGCCGATGCCCGGCAGGAACTCGCCCTCCTTCCAGGCCAGCATGTCGGGCGAGGCTGTCACCCGGCGCTTGAAGGTCGGGTGCTCGGCGTAGGCGTTGATCGCCTCGACCTTCCAGCCTTTCTCGCGGGCGACGATCATCGCCGAGACCAGCTCCAGATCTCGGCCGCGCTGGATGATGTTGGAGGCGATCTCCGGGAACGGCACGGAGCCGGTGACGTGGCAGGCAAGGCCGAAGCGCCCGGACCACGGGCTCTTGCCGAACAGCGCCGCGATGTTGCTCGCGGTGAGGTTGCGGCCGCCGGGCTGATGCAGCTCGTCGAACTCGCCCTTCTTGTAGGCTTTCAGGCCGTAAGGCAGCGCCTTCACGAGGCAAGCCCTCCGGCCAGCACCAGCGCGAACGCGACCGCCCGATGGCAAGCCTCACGTGCGCCGAGTTGCAGCGGCGTAAGTCCGGGTGCCGCTAGATTCCGCGGGCCACTGACCAGCATCAGCATGCCGTAGAACGCGATCGCCTGTCCCGTGTTGATCTCGTTGAACCCGGTCGGCGCCACGCACCAGTTCCAGCCGATCCGAAGGATGGCAATGATCAGGAGCGCCGAGACTGCGCCCAGAATAAGGGCGAGCACGTTTTCCATGGTGTCGCCGCTGGACCAGGGTCGGCTCATTGCTTGGTTCTCCCCGCCGCCAAGGACGCTCTCAGTATGGCGTTTTCGTGGGCCTGCCTGATCGTGTCGGGGTTGTTCTCTTCCAGACGAGCGCGGACGTCCTCGGGACTTAGTCCGGCGATGAGGTATTGCTCGATCGACCGTATGTTGAGGAGAGCGGCGAAGTATGTCGACGCCAGGCTAAAGCCCAGCGCGTCCAAGCTCATGCTCTTCACGGCCTCGAACACCTTGAAGTCGAAATCCTTGAGGAGCGGGTTGATGGTCTTTTCGAGCCGCTGCAACAGCACCTGCAGGTCAGGGTCGAGATCGTCCTGTGGTTCGGCCTGCTGATCAAAGGGATTCATGACTTGCTCCTGAGCCTCCTTGGCTGCGACGCGGACGAAGCCGCGCTTCGTTGAGCGGCTTCGCGATTAGCGCACGCACGGCCTCGGCCGTGGCCTGCATGATCCGCCGCTGCCTCGGCGGCGCGTCGACATGCGGCAGCGTGCGGATATACTCGTCGACCCGGGCTAGAGCTTCCTCCAACCCGGGGATGACATTGGGTCGTCTAGGTTCCGCCATGCGGACCTCCTGGTGGACAGGGGTAGGGACGCAGGTCCGGTGCGAGCCCTACTCGAAGCGATCGATGGTGACGTCCAGCCAGGACCCGTCGGGCATCGTCACCCGGAGGTCGATCGGTATTTCATTCAAGTTCGCGATCTGCAGGCCGCACGCATAGGTAGTCACCTGCGGATCGGGATACTCCGGCGTGGTAGAGTTGGAGTAGGCTTCAATCGTCGCGCGGTAGGGGTGAAGATCGCCACGCATCAATACCGGGAAGAGCACTTGCGTGCTCAGGTTCTTGTCGACGCACCCTTCCAGCGCCAGCAGGATGCCGCGCCCAAGCTCTTCCATCTTCGGACTGCAGCGCTGCCACTGCCACGGCATGCGGCAAATGGCGGTGATGTTGGTCTGCAATCCCGGCTCGAGGTTCCACCGTGCGGCCGACGACGGTTTGTCGTAGGCGTAGGACGAGACGTGATGGCCATACTTGAACAGGCACTGCGCGTTGGCGTTTACGGCCGTCATGAAGCCCATATAGTTGGCTCGCGGCCGAGCGACGGTAGACAATCTCGCCGCGACCGACAGCAGATCGCGCTCGAACTTGGTCCACGACATTGTGCGCGCACGCTGCGAGATCTGGCTGCTGCCCGGGCGTTTCTTGCCGGCTGCGGCACCGATGACGCCTGCGAAAGCCCCATAGCGCTCGCCCCCGCTGGGCGCAGGTACCGCGTGCCACAGCGTCTCTACCTCCTGAACCAGCGCGAAACGCCGCGCCAGCGCCGGCTCTAGGCCAGCGTCCTTGAACGCCTTGGCCGCGGCGACGACGTTGCCTTCCTTGGGCGGCGCCTTCGGGCGCTGGTAGTTCACGCCATCGACGGTGCGGTTCCAGGTGTCGATCAGCTTCTCGACGGAGACGTTCAATTTCATCCCGTCCAGCAGCACGGCCAGCGCCGACCCGCGAATGTGCTTGAAGCCTACCGGGACCATGGCGTTGGCCTGCCAGATCACGTTTTTCCCCGAGGCCATTATCGAGTAATTGCGCGCCAAGCTGAGAAGCCAGTTCAGCGGCGCCTTGAACTTGTCGACGCCGTGCATGCGAGGATCCGCCATCAGCGTCAGGGCCCGCTCCATCACGCCCACCGAATAATCCCGCAGGGCGCGATCGACCATGCCCCACTCCTCGATGGAAGCGGCGCGCCTCTGTGCGGCGCCGTTATCGACGATCGCCGATCGGATCAGCGGATTGTCGCCCGACAGCCTTGCATGCAGATGCTTCCACGGGCCGGTTTCCGGCTCGCCCAGCGTGTACGGTCCGCCTCTGTCGACAAAGAACTGCGCCACGATCTTGTGGCGGAGCGCTTCCCTGCGGCACGCCTGGAGCGACTTGCCGTAGACATTGCCTCGTGACAGCCCTTCCGGCCAGATCAGGCTGGTAATGGAGCCGTTCGGAGCCACAACGGCGAGGTGCCCATGCCGGTTCACGAACTCCTGGCACGCGCGGCACCGATGCTGCTGCCGCAGCGTGTTCGGCAGGTGCTGCAGGAACACGGCGTAGAGGTCCGGGGTCCGCTCGAGCTCGACGATCACGTGCCCTGCGCCATGGGCAAGCATCGAGCTACGGTGGCTGATCGCCTGCATCAGGGATGCATAGTCGCGCGACCATTTCTCCTGGGTCGCGTAGTCGACGACCTCGCCCGCCGGCGCGGGGATGGGATGCGCCACGTTGCCAGCCATCACGACCGTGTCCGGCTTCGCCGATTTTTTCGGTCCGTTCTTGACCTTCATCTTGCTATTTCTTTGCGTTGGCTTTGGTCGCGCCTAGGGACCTGCGGCGCGAATGCAGGATGCGGAAAGCCTCGCCACCGGCCGCATGACGGCCGGCTTTGGAGGTTCCACTATCTGGGGTAGCGGGCACGGCCCGTAGCGCCTGGCGCAGGGCTTGCCCTTCGTCGTCCTGGTCCACCTCGACCTGACGCGTGCACATGCACCCTTCCTTGCTGGGGTGATCCGGTAGTGTCGCCCGGTAAGAATGACCGATAGCATGACAAAGTGTCAACAGGCACTTCCGCTGCGCGATGGCCGCGCCTTAGCGTTTCACCCATGGATATGAAGATGCTGCGCGAGAAGCGCCTGGCGTTGAAGCTGTCCCAAGCGGAGCTGGGCCGGTACGCCGTCGACCCCATCGCTGCCAACATCGTCTGTTTGATGGAATCGGGAGCCCGAAACATCGGCTCAGGGATGGCAGCCCGTCTGCGCGAGGCATTTGCCAGGGCCGAGGAAGCGGCCAAGGCAAAGAGCAACGCCGCGTGATAAGCAGTCTCATCACCCACCGGAAGGAGTAGGCCGTTGGCCACCACCACCACCAAGCGACCAGCCTCGACCAGGCCGGCGCCCACGCCGCGAGCCAAGAAGGGGGCGGCAGCGGCGCCCAAGGCAAATGGGCCTGGGATCGCCGACTACTTCCCGGCCTCGACCAGCAAAGGCACCGACGAGCCGGAGGTGCGGGCCAGCCGGGAGCGCGAGCGCGTCCAGCAGTACAAGGATGCGATCATCCGGGAAGCCCAGCGGTGGCACCTCGAGATCATCGACAAGAAGTCGGATCTCGACAGCGCCCGCATGGCGCACGCCTCGGCCTTCAAGCAACTGCAGAAGGATCCGAAGCACCATCCCAAGGCGTTCAAGCATGCGCGCATGCTGGCCTCGATGACGACCACGCAATTCACCGAGTTCGAGCGCATGCTCGCGATCTACAAGGAAGCCTTCAACCTGGATAAGATCCAGGTGCTCTCGCTCGAGGACGTCGCCAGCTCCAAGGAGCACCTCATCGCCGAGGTCGAAGAAGCGCAGCGGGAGCCGCTGGTCTGATGGATAGCGTCAATACGCTCCCGCCGCTGCCGGACGCGATCGGCGTGCTCGACATCGGCAGCACTCACATCGGCTGGGCGTATTGGCGCTTTTCAGCCGACGGTGAGAACCAGATCACCTCCGGCTACGTCGACCTAAAGGCCCTGGTGGCGACCGAAGATCCATGGTCGCGCGTCAACGCCTTCGCGTTCTGGCTGACCGACTGGCTCCGCGAGCGCCCGTGCAACGTCCTGGTGGTGGAAGAGCCGTTCTCGCCGATGGCCACCGGCTCGCAGGCCCTGCGGCTGCTGAACGGGGTCTATGCCATCTGCCGCCTGGCGGCGTTGCGGCTAAGGATCGAGTTCCGCGACGTCACCCGCACCGAGGCGGTCAAGCATCTGCTGGGCTGGGCGTCCAAGCGCAATCCCGAGACCGGCAAGATGCAGGGCGCCACCAAGGAACAGGTGCTGGAGAAGGTGCGCGAGGTCTACGGGCCGCACGTCACGAGCTGGGACGAGGCGGACGCGCTGGCCACCATGGGCCTGATCCTTTCCGAGCTGATGGGCAACGGCCGCCTGCGCCCGACCAAGGCCGAGATCGCCACCGTCAAGCGCGCGCATAAGGCGAAAGTGCGGGCGAAGAAGAAGATGCGGGAGGCGGTTGCGGCAAAGTCGCCTCCGCTGCCGGAAATTCTCGACGGCAAGCGAACCGACATCCCTAAGCAGCCGGCAGCACAGCGGAAAGCAGAGTTGGCGCGGAAAACGCCAGCAGCCGTGGCGTGGCCCGGCATGAACCGCGGCGTCGTTGCCAGGGGTCGCCAGCGTGTCAACTAAGAATTTCGATTGCGGTCGTTTCTGGCCCGGAGCTACCGTCGGCCTCTACCGCTAAAAAGGCCGGCCGGCGGTGTTCGTTGCACCGCCGGCCGTGGCGCTAAACCTGTCGTCACCAGGACCAGCACCATGAATTTACCCATTGCGACCTTACCAAGCAAGGCTCCGGGTGCACGCCCGGAGCCCAACAGCTCAGCCACAGGGAGAATTTCTGTGCACCGTCCCCGGTTCCAGCCAGGGGGGTGCACACCTCCCATGACAGAGCGTCATACACCCTATGAAATCAGCATGGGCACTGTCACGAGGAATTATCCACGATGACAGCGCATGCTTTCGGAATCGTACCCAGGTCCATCCTGATCGACCCTCGACTTTGCCATGGCGCAAGGTTTCTCTATGCGCTGCTGGCCACCTACGCGGACGAGGCGTTCGAGTGCCGGCCCAGCGCCGAGGAGCTGACCCAGGACAGCGGCTGCGACGGCCGCACCTTGCGCGGCCTGTTCGCCGAGCTCGAGGCGCAAGGCTATATCGAGCGCGTGCCGCAGCATGACGCCGCCGGCGCCCCCATCGCCAGCATGATCCGGCTACGCATGACGTGGCGTACCACGGATGCCACCTCATGAGTGGCGGTGCCTTTGCGATGATCCCGCGGGCGGTACTGACGAACCGCCAGATTGGCCACGCCGCGATCGTGCTCTATGGGATCCTCGGCACCTACGCCAACAGCGAGTTCGAGTGCTGGCCGAGCCAGGAGACCTTGCGCCGGGACATGGGCGTGAAGGACGCGCGCAGCATCCGGTTCGGCCTCGCCGAGCTAGAGGACGCCGGCCTCATCCAACGCCGCGCCAGGATCGGCCAGAAGGGCCTGCGCGTCGGCACGCTCTACCGACTGTGCATCGAGGTCGGCGGAGAACGCCATGCGGATCAATCCCAGCAAATGGGCACCGGAAGAAAAACTTCCGGTCCGGAGTTGCGCACCGGAAGAAAAACTTCCACACGGGCGGAAGCTGACGTTCCGGTACGGGAGGAATCTCAGCTTCCGCTAGAACAGACCAACGAACACACCAAGACTCCCCTACCTCCTTCGGAGGTCACTCCCCAGGAGCCGCCGCGGCGCAAAGCCAGGGCGAAAGCCAAGACCGCCGACCTCTTCGCCACGCCCGACCAGCCGGCGAAGAAGCAACCAACCGCCACGCGCCTCCCCGACGACTGGTATCCCGATGCCAGACTATTCGGGCAGGCTGCCCAAGAGGGATTCAGCCATGCCGAGATCGAACGAATCGCCGCGAACTTTACCGACTACTGGCGGGCAGCCAGCGGCTCGGTCGCGCGCAAGTGCGATTGGTCGGCTGCTTTCCGCGTCTGGGTCCGCCGGGAGGCAGATCGCAAGGCGCGCTCCGACTTCCACGGCGGTGCGCCTAATGGACGTGCCAATGGACACGGAGCCGCTGGATCAAACCCGATCGCTGCCGCCGTTGCTACAGTCGTCGCTGCTCACCGAGCAAACCAGAACCGTCATTAGCCAGCACGGCTACGAGGGATCCTGGCCGTCGCGGATCCGCGTGCTCATCGAGCCGACCGCGGAAATGATCGAGCTGGCGCGCCAGGTCCTGGACGATTACCGGGAGCTGAACCGGCCGCTGGCGATCGAGGACACGGCGCTGCGGCTGGGCGAAATGCGCGCGGTGCTGAAGGCCAAGGGCTTCGGCCAGATCGACACGGCGGTCAGCATCGGCGTGCTCTGCCGGGAGCTGGAGCACTACCCGGCGGACATCCTGGTGTGGGCGCTGGACTTCTGGCAGCGGACCGAGATGTGGTTCCCAGCTCCGTCGGACCTGCACAACCTGATCGAGCGCCGCTGGGGCGGACGGCGCTGCATCCTCGAGGCCCTGGAGCGGCTCGTCGCCAAGGGTGAGCCGGCATGACGGGGCATATCAGGAAGCTCGGCGGCGCCCTACTGGACAAGCTCTTCGTCGACATCTGGGCGGACGGCTTCAAGCATGGCCAAAGCCAGGCCCAGGCGCACCAGCTCTCACCCGAAGAGACCCGGCTTCTCATCCAGCGCTTCGACAGCACGTTCCTGCGCCTCCGCGGCCGTCACGCGGCGCTGACCGATGCGGTGAACCTGATGCTCAAGGAGCGGGCCGGGATCGCCGATGACCTCGATGACGAAGACGAGGACAAGCCGTGAGCAAACGCCCGCTATCCAGCCCGGAGCACGTTACCAAGTGCTTGCTCGACATCGCCAAGGTGCTCAAGCGCAAGGGCAAGACCGAGGACGAGCTACGGGAGGAGATCGCCAACTACGTCGAGATCCTGATCGCCTATCCTCCGCAGGCCGTCGCCTACGCGTGCGACCGATGGCGAACCCACAAGGGCCGCTGGCCGCTGGTGTCCGACCTGGTCACACTGATCGAGGACGTCACGAAGCAGCAGAAGGCGCGCGAGCCGGTGCCCGTGTCCGGCTCGCAGGTGCGCAACGAGGCGATCTCGCTGCTGGGCACCTACTACCCGACGGCCAAGACCCTGCTGCCAGATGACGGCGACCTGCGCAATTTCGTGGCGGAGGCTGCCCGCATCTGGGGCAAGGTGCGCCCGCCCGCCGGCCTCGAGGAGATCGACAAGACGCGCGGCGCCCGGTGCCTCTACGGCTACGCGCTCGAGGCATGGGCACGCGACCGCATCGGCGACGAGCCGATCCACGTCGCCTTTGCGTGCGCCGCCATGGCCGAGGTCTATGGCCGCATGACCGGCAGCGACCTGCTGACCCGCGGGGAGCTGCCCGACCCCGCGGGCCGGCCGGGCCTGTACGCAGCCAAGTCGCTGTGATCAGCGTCGACCAGCTCCTGGAGTTGCAGCGGCTGCACCGCGAGTGGATCGATGCCGAGGTGGCCGTGATCGACCTTCAAGCCAGCCGGAGGTTCCGCCGGTTTGACATGGTGCCGCTGCTGCAATTGGCGCAGCAAAAGCACGAGCTGCTGATCAAGGCAGCCGATGCCGCGTTGCCGGACATGATCGAGGAAATCCTGGCCTTGCGCGGCAAGCCCACGTGACCTTGCCAACGGAGAATGCCCGATGCGCACAACCTTGATCCTGCTGGCTGCAGCCTCCGCGCTGACAGCCTGCACCTCCGCGACGATCCAGACGCCGGACGGATCGAAGATCTCCTTCACCCGCGCCATGACGGCAGCCGGCGTGCGCGTCCGCCAGGCGCCGGATGGCACCTTCTTGCTCGACTACTCCAGCGATCCGCAGGCTCAGGCCGCCAACCAGCTCCTGGCCGACCTGACCAGGCTTTTGGCCCTGGCCGGCCCGGTCGCCGGCGGCGCCAACTGGCAACAGCAGTTGCTGCTACCGAAAGAGTTGTCCTCGAGCGATTATTGATCTGACGCAGGTGACCTGATGGCATCCTGACCCGGCAACGCCGACGCCGGAGATCAAGATGCCCGACGACGAAGACGACGATCCCACCTTTAGTGCGACATTTGAGGCTTGGGCCCGGCATCGCCTCGAGCGCGCCGCGAAGGCGCACCCGAACGTGAAGCCGCTCACCTGGGAAGAGTTCGACGGGTGCACGATGGTGCCGGACTTCTGCCTTGGCTGCTGCCTGTTGCACGACATCGCCTACCACTACGGGCATGGTCGGCGCCAAGCCGACGATGCCTTGCGGGACTGCATCATTCAATCAGGCCAGCGCGATCGGGAGTGGTGGTCGCGCTGGTACTACGTGGGCCTGGGCTGGTCGTGGTGGCTGGCCGTCCGGATCTTCGGGGGCCGCAACTGGAAGGTACCGCCATAATGAGCATGCGCAGCCTCGGCTACGCCTGGGGATGGTTCTGGGTCGTGTTGGCGCTCGGCTCCTTCGCGACCATCGGCGCCACCGCGATGAACTTCGGCAAGGAATGCAGCGATGCCTCGAGCATCGAGCTCCTGAACGCTCAGCTCATCAAGCTGCAGTCGGTGCTGACCGAGCGGCAGAACGTCCGGGATGGGGGGCGGCTATGAGCGATCAACCCTTCAAGCCCACCATCTGCGTCGACTTCGACGGGGTGATCCACAGCTACGACCAAGGCTGGAAGCTGGGCGAGATCTACGGGACGGTGGTCCCCGGCTTCTGGGAGTGGCTCGAGAAGGTCCGCGAGCACTGCAAGGTCGTGGTCTACTCGTCCCGCTCGCAGACCGATGCCGGCAAGGCGGCGATGTTCATGTGGATGCGCCAGGAGCGCCAGCGGTGGATCCGGGACGGCGGCCAGGAGAACCCAGCCGCCGGTCCGCTGACGCTCGACTTCCCGGAGCATAAGCCCGCGGCCTGGATGACGATCGACGATCGCGCCCAGCGCTTCGACGGGGACTGGACGGCGCCTGAGCTCCAGCTCGAGGCGATCCTCGCGTTCAAGCCATGGATGACCCGGACATGAAGCTTGATCCGCTGATCTCCGCCGCGGCGCTGCTGCTGACCGCCCTTGCCGATGCGATCGGGTCCTGGTGGTTCATCACGATGTTCTGCCTGACGTGGCTCACCTGGATCTTCTCGGCCGACCGCGTCGGCGGTTGGTTCGAGGCGATCGGGCTGAAAGGCGTGATCGACGCTTTCGGGTCGATCTGGTCCTACTGGCGCACCGGCAAGCCCGAAGAGGCGCGCGTCGTCTACCTGTCCCCGCCGCCCTATCCGAACGGCCAGAACGCCCAACCTGTGGCGCCAGCGCCACGACCGCCGGCGGTAATTATGCCCGAAGAGCTGCGCCGGTCAGATACTCCGTTGCCATAAGGCCCGGGCGTGCGACACTAGCGACTATCCACCACCGCAAGCGACGACGAGGAGTCGACCATGGACTTATGGTTTGAGCTGGAGATCGAGACCGCGCACGGCTGGGGGGTGGTCATGCCGCCGATGCTGCGCGTGCATGGCGGTAGCGTGGAGCCGACCAACGCGCGGCGCTACGCGACCGCGGCCGACGCGCACGCCGGCGCGGCCAAGTACGGCTCGTCCAAGCCGCACTACCGGGTCTACCTGTGCTCGGCAGCCACCAGGACCCCCGTAGAGGACTGACCCAACCCACCGCTCGCTACACTCAGGGACACGACCAATGAGAAGAACCATCGTTGCGGCCGCAGCCTTGTGCTGCCTCGCCACCGCACCCGCCGTGGCGGCTCCGGACATTGTGGCCATCATCCTCGACGACGTCGGCGCCGGCGAGATCGGGCCGCTCGCGCACGCCACGCCATCCCCGAATATCGACGCGCTGGCCGCCCGCGGCGTCACCTTCACCAACGGCTACTCGCCAGCGCCGCTGTGCGGTCCCTCGCGGGTCGGCACGTTCTCGATGCGCTGGCCGCAGGAGTATGGCGCCTATACCAACAGCCCCAATGCCACCATGCCCGACGGCGTGGTGACGTTCGCCGAGCTGCTGGGCAACGCCGGCTACGAAAGCTGGCTCATCGGCAAGTGGCACCCCTGGCGGCAGAACCCGCTCGATACTGGCTTCGATCACTTCTACGGCTTCATCGGCGGCGAGCACGACTATCGCGATGGGCCGATCATGCGCGATCGCCACAGCGCCTCTTGGCCAGGGTACCTCACCGACGCCTGGACCAACGAGGCGCTGGCGGCGCTGCGCCAGCCGACGGCCAAGCCCAAGCTGGTCGTGGTGTCCTACAACGCGCCGCACACGCCGATGCAGCAGCCGCCGGGCGATACCTGCGCCGAGACCGATAAGCGGTGCGTGTGGCTCGCGATGATGCGCCGCGTGGACGAGGGAATCGGCCGCATCGTCGCCGCGGCCAAGCCAGGGACGCTCTTCGTCCTCGCCGGCGACAATGGCTGCGACACGGCCGACAGCTCCTGCAGGACCGGCCCGCTCCGGGGCGAGAAGCGCAGCCTCTATGAAGGAGGCAACCGGGTACCGTTCATCCTGGCATGGCCCGGGCACGTCCAGCCCGGCCGCAGCGGCAGGCTCGCCAGCATGATGGATTGGGGCCCAACGTTCCTCGAGGCTGCCGGCGCCCCGGTACCGGCATGGGCCGACGGCCGCAGCCTGCTCGGTCCTGGTCACGCGTGCCTCACATGGTCCAATCGCGAGGTCGGGTCCATGCGTTGCGGCAACTGGAAGATCGTCGGCGCCGAGCTCTACAACCTCGCCGGCGACCGGCGCGAACAGCACAACCTCGCCCGCGTTCGGCCGGCCGTGCTGCATGCGATGCAGGCCAAGCTCGCCGCGGCCCGCAAGTCGTGGATCAAACCGCGCTGGTAGACTGAAATCGGGTATTGGGCCGCGCCCGGCCGTCGTGCAGGGTGCGGCCTCCTCACCTTGCAAGAGGGATACCCGATGCCTGACCGTTTCGAGGTCGACGTCAAGCTGCCGGTCCAGAAAGTGTGGCGGACCGTCGGCCATATCACCGTTCCCGAAGCCCAGGACGCCCGCGACCAGTTGGCCTTTGCCGCCCGCTATCCGCAGGCCGTCGCTGACAACATCGCCAACGATGCGCGCGACCAGGGCTTCCACGCCCAGGTGCGCAACGGCGAGACGGGCGAAATCACCAATCCTCACCCGCAGCCGCCGCCGGAGCCGCCGCCGCCGCCGCCGCCGGAGCCTGGACCGCCGGCGCCCGAAGGCGATCCCCCGGCACCGGCGCAGGCCAACCGGATCGACTTCGTGATCACAGTGCCGCCGCGGCATGGTGAGCTGGTTGAGGCGCGGGACGGCGTGCTCGAGTATCATCCGGATCCAGGGTTCTATGGCGCCGACGGCTTCCGCCTGCTCGTTGCGGATCCGAACGCGCCGCCGATGCCGCCGGAGCCGGAGCCCGCGCCGGAAGATCCCGTGCCGGTGCCGGTACCCGTCCCGCCGGAGCCGGATCCCGTCCCGCCGGAGCCGGATCCCGTCCCGCCGGAGCCGCCAGCCGACCCGGAGCCCGTGCCGGTCGACCCGGAGCCGCTGCCGGAGGAGCCGGTACCGGTGCCAGTCGACCCGGAGCCGCTGCCGGAGGATCCGGAGCCGGCGCCAGAAGCGCCTACGGAGCCCGCTGAGCCACTGCCGGAGGATCCGGCACCCGAAGTGCCGCCCAGCCAGCCGGAGCCCACGCCAGCGCCGCCGCCGGCTGACCCAGCCCCCGATCCGGAGCCGGTTCCGGAGGTGCCGTTGGAGCTGCCGGAAGACGGTCCGGTCGACGAGCCGACACAGTTGCCGCCGGGCGGTCCGAGCGAGCCAGAAACGGCTTGACCCGCAGCGGTCGGCGCCACACCGTTTAGTGGTCCAGGTTGGTTAGCTCTCGACCTGGACGCTGGCTCGGCTAGCCCCCGAGCCAGGCGTTTAGCCTCCCTGACGATTGCGGCCCGGCCTAACCCGCCGGGCCATTTTTCTATTCGATCGCGCTCAGTGTCACCGGGTAGCCATTCGATCGGCGCCATTCGCTGTTGCGGCCAATCGTGACGTTGTTCTCGAACTTGCCGCTGTAGCCGTCGGCGCATGGCCGATCGTCCGGCGTTCGCTGCGTCAGATTGAACAGGCTGATCCTGTCGAGGTCGACGTCCTTGATCCACTCCGGGATCTCGTACCGCAGGATGAGCGGCGCCTGCTCGCCTGGCTCTATGTTCTCGACGTCGCGCCTCGGCGTGAGCTGCTCGCCGCGCCGCGGCCCGTTCATGATCGTGGCCGTCACGCCCACGTAGCCGCCATCGTCCAGCAGCACGCCGCGACTGGTGACGACCAGCGGGCACGACCTGGTGCGCACGATGCCGTCGGTCGCACTCTCGAAGGTGCGTGGGCCTACCCAATAGACCCGCAGGCTCTTGAGCACGATGGGCGGGGTATCCGCCGGCACCAGGGACTTCACCCACGGCGCCATGATGACGATCAGCAGCGCCAGGACCGCGCCGCCCAGCCACGGCCCCGGATCTCTAGCGAAAGAATAGTTCACGAGTGGCAAGAGCCACCCCCAGGATGGTCGAGGCGGCGACCATGGCTTGGCATATCCATCGGACCACGGACTTGCGGGTGTCGACGCGGCGACGCCATGCCTTTCGATCCTCCCATAGGATGCGGAGCTTGTCGGCATTGCTTGGTTCCCTCGGGTACTCTTCGTCTGCCGCGTCCACGATCAATACGCCCATGCAGCTTGAGGTTTCGGCTGATGGCATACCTTGGGGTCGCACACCCCAGACCGCGCTTGCACCTCAAGCCTCGACAGACCATAGCCGTAGCGTGCTCAGTCCTCGGCCAGCAACCGAGGGGAACGAAATGAACATCGCCCATCTGGCGAAGGCCGTAGCCTTGACCGCGATCATCTCGGCGGTGATGGCGCACGTGTGGAATACCGGCTCCGCCAAGCCTGGCGAGGCCACCTTGCTGGCGACGGGCGGTGGCATCCTGGCCCTTGGCCTGTACGCCCTGATCTCGGTCATCCGGTGGCGCAAGTAGGCCGCGGACCGGGGCCTCGCCGAAGTGGCGGGGGCCCGGCTCACACGCGATTGTCCAGGTAGCTCAGCAGGTCGGCCGCGTTGGTGATCCGACGTGGCAGCCCGCAATAGCTGTCGGGCACCATGGTATAGTTGGGCGGGACGATCGAGACCGCGCTCTTGAAGTAGCCGGCCGGCCGGTTGAACATTCCTCCCGAGGTCGCCCCGGAAACCATATAGTCGTGCACGCCCGCGTCCAATGCCCGGCGATCAACGCCCATCGTGAGCTTGGTGGCGCTCTTGCTCCGGCTGCCGTTGAAGTTGTAGGGCGTGCCGATGATGTTCGACAGCTTAGGCTGATCTGGCAGTTGCTCCTCGAAATAGCACTCGGGCCCGAGGAACAGCGGGTAGTAGCGGCCGGCCGGAATGTGCACGTTGACGCCGTCCTCGACATAATCCCACTGTGTCGGGTTGCAGTTGGTGCTGTGCTTTTGCGCCAACGCGATGACGTTCATCGAGCGGGTGCCACCGAACAGTGTCGATAGGTCGCCGTAAGGCATGGGCTGCGAATGCACGTAGCTGAACTCGGAATAGGCATCGCGGGGAATGATGCCCTTCGGGTACCCGTTCGCATCCAAGCTCTGATCGCCGGTCAGGTAGAACCCTTGGCCTGAGATCTTGCCGAAAAACCGCCAGACATTCAGGGACCGAAGGCAGAGGGCTTCGTTCTGCATCCAATCCGAATGCGGATCCTGGTACTCGGTGGAAGCGGTCTTGTACCCGGAGAAGAAATAATACCCGTTATCGATCCTAGTCCTCATCAGATAGTAGTCTGAGGCCCAGCTCGCATAGGTCCCGGCAGTGTTGCGCTGGATACCGGACTTCCAGAAATCCCCCCACCAGCACGATTGCTGGATACCGGCAGCGTCGCCGGACCTCGAGCACGTATCGATGATGCCGCCGTCCGACCAGACGAACGGCCGCTTGTTCGGCTGCTTCAACGAGTTCGGGGCATTGTTGGCAAAGCTGCGCTCGAGCGCGCCGATGAAGCCCAGAAGCGGCGGCTCGAGCCTCGTCCAGTTCGGCTTGCTGCCGCCGTGGCGGTACATGGGCACGTCGCCGATCGGGTGATATCGGTACCCGACCTCGAATATGCCGGCCCAGCGGGCGTTGGAGATATTCCACTTCTTGCCGGAACCGGTGAGCGGGACGTCCGGCCACACCAGGAGGCAATACTTGTCCCAATTGTCCGCCGGGCGCGCGTCACCGTAGTTCCAGACGACGATGTCGCTTTCCAACAACGGCCTGTGCGGCGGCGCATAGAGGTTGCTCGGGATCGAGGAGACCGCCTGGACGGAAATGCTGGCCGTGGCATTGGCCGTGCTGCTGCCGCCGATGAGCTTCGCCCGATAGCCGAACGTGCCCGACCCGGGCGTCCCCGGCGCGACATAGCGCGCCTTGGTCTTATCCGCTGTCGGCGCCACGCTGCCGATCGTTGCGGCTACCGTGATCGCGTCGACCTCGAGGAGACCGGCTGGCGTGTCGTTGGCCAGCACGTCGAGATCGACCGTGGTCCCGACCGTGACGGTAAAGCTGTCATCTGCGGCCGCAACCGCCGGCGGCGTCACGGCCACCGCAATCACCGAGGTGGTTTGCCGGTTGAGCGAATCCCTGGCCACGTAGGTGATGTAGGCCGTACCGCTGAAGGTCAGGCTTTGCGTGTAGCGGATGGTCGTCGAGTTCAGCACCACCGCGGTTCCGCTGGTCGCGGCGCAACTGACCAGGCTCAGGCCCGTCCCGGTATCGTTGGCCAGCGGGGTGATATTGATCGACGCGGTGCTGCCGTTGGCCGTCGCCGTGTCCGGGAATGCCACCGGCGGCGCTGTCTCACCCGGCAGCTTGAAGGCGCCGCCGGCCAGCATCAGCAGAGGATTGATGCGGTTGCGTTGCTCCGCCTTGATCCAGGCCGCGCTGCGCGCCGAGCTCGCCAGGCGCACGAGCCCCATGACGCCCTGCCAGTAGGCGCGCGGCCCGGCACCGAACGCGAGAGGTCCGCCAGGGATCACCAGCGTACCGGTCGGCGTCGCTACCGACTTCGCGATCTCGGTGTCGTCCTCACCGTCGGTGAAGAATTCCTGCGCCGAGCCGGACGCCCAGCTCTTCGCCCAGCAGGACGGCTTGCCGACCACGATCCGGCCGTCCTGGCCATTGACCGTGCAATTCGTGGTGACCGCCGCAATCGACGTGTCCTGCTTCGCGAAGTAGAGCGCGGTCTTGGCTGGATCAGCCAGCAGCGCCGCGTCCGACCTCGCCATCATGTAGCAGGAGCCGTCCGAGCCGGTGGCGGTACCGCCGACCCGGAAGAAGCCCTGATCGACCGAGATCTGGTCGTGCTGCAGGTCCAGCAGCAGCGTGTAGGCCGAGGCCCCATTCAGCCAGCTCGACGGGTTGGCGAGCTGCACGCCCGCGTTGACGCCGTTGCAGACATAGGCCGGCGCGCCGAACAGGGTTCCAACCGTGCCGTTGCTCGGGGTGAGGTCGCGCCCGTTGCCGGTCAGATCGACGCCCGTGTCCATACGCCAGAAGCCGAGGTGGCCAGCGGTGGCGCCTGGCCAATCCTGCTCGTCGACGACCGAGCCCTGCTTTCCGCAGTAGACCTCGATCTTGTTCCAGACCGTGGCGCTCCTCGAGCGCTTCACGATGCCGACGATTCGGCCGGCGACGATGTCGTGGCTGAGCAAGCCGTGGCTGAGCTTGTTGCCGGCGCCGTCCTCGAGGCGCACGTCCTTGAACTGCTGGCGCACCAGGCCGCCGTTGGCCTGGCTCCGCAGCCGAACATCCGTGATGTCGAACAGGACGGGGAAGCCCGTCATGGCCTCGCTGTCCGGACCGACATACCGGGTCGCCATGGCCTCGTAGCCATTGGAGTAGGCCGCCGCCGGCGGCGCCGTCACCGCGATGGTGATCGTCCCCACGCCCGTGAAGCCGTAGCTGTCGACCACGTTGTAGGTGATCGTGGCCACGCCGGTGAAGCCGGCCGCGGGCGTGAAGCGGATCGTGGTGGCGTTCAGTTGCGTGCGGCTGCCGGCGCTGCTCGGCGAGACCGCACCCACCGAGGCGATCGACAGGCCGGTGCCGACGTCATTGGCCAGCGGAGTGAGGTCCAGCGTCGCGTTGTTCGCGACCGTGCCGCTATCGCCGGCGATGTTCATGGCGGGCCGCTGGACATCAACGCTGATGGTCGCCGTGGACGTGCCGAAGCCATTGGTGATGGTGTAGGTGAACGTGACCGTTCCGGAGAAATTCGTCGGCGCCACATAGGTGATCTTGGTCCCGCCCGAGCTGAGCACGGCCGTGCCCTTGCCTGATGGCGGCTGCGTCAGTCCGGAGATCGCGATGCCGGAGCCGAGGTCATTGTCCAGCACCGCGATCTCGACAGGCGTGGTCCCCAGCGTGGTGACGCTGTCGCCCAGCGCCGTGGGCCCGGTACCGACCGCCGTCACCACGACGAAGCACCTGGCGGTCAGGACCTGCCCGAAAGAATCCGTCACCGAATAGAGAAAGCTGTCCTCGCCGACGAAGGCCGGCGCCGGGCTATAGGTGACCTTGGCCCCGCCCGAGCTGATCGCCACCGTCCCGTTGGCGCCGTTGCCTACCGCCGTCACCACCAGGCCGGTGCCGACGTCATTGGCCAGGACGTCGAGCTCGATGGAATGCCCCTGGGGCGTGGTGAAGCTGTCGTTCTGGACGCTGAACTCTGCGGCCAGCACACGCACGGTGATTTGGCCGACCGATTGGAAGCCGGCCCCATCCTCGACCGTGTAGGTGAAGATCTCGGTGCCGACGAAGCCGGCGTCGGCCTGATAGTCGATACTGACGCCATCGCCGTTGATCGAGGCGGAGCCATTCGCACGCGGCCCGACCGCAACCACGGTCAGGCCAGTGCCGACATCATTGGCCGTGACGCCGATGTTCACCGGCGTCGTGAGCACGGTGGAGACCGTATCGGCCACCGCGACCACCGGCGGCGCGCCGACCTCGACCGTGACCAGCGCGGCGGCCGTGCGCACGCCATCGGTCACGTAATACTTGAAGGTGCAGGTCCCGGAGAAATTGACCGCCGGGGTGAAGGTGATGGTGTCGTCGTTCTCGACGACCGCCGAGCCGCCGATGATATTGGCCTGAACCTCGGAGACCGTAAGGTTGGCGCCGACATCGTTGGCCAGCACCGGGATATTCACCGGCGTGCCATAGGGCGTGCTCGAGCTGTCGGCGTTGGCGATGACCCTTGCCAGTCCCTCCGGGATGTCGAAGCGGATCAGCCGCTTGCGCTGCCCGACGGAGCGGCGCACGGCCTGGCCCAGCCTGACCCGCACAATGGCAGGATCGGTCCACACGCCGTTCACGAGCGCGCGCCAGGTGAACTGGTCGATGCCATTGAACGTCGTCGGGCTCGTGTAGGAGACCCGACGGCCGATCACCTCGGCCGTGCCCTCCTGCGGAGCGTTCAAGATCTCGACCGCCAACACCAGCGGCGTCGGGCTCCCCTCGACGGATCCTTGCGGATCAATGAGGTGGGTGAAGCCCTTGGAGACGCCGAGTTCCAAGGCCGCCAGCCGAACCGGGCCGCGCGTGCTGATCTGCAGCGTCAGCAGCGTCTCGTCGCATACCTCGGCGGCGGTGTTCTCGACCGTGTAGCCGAGGCTGTCCTCGGCACCGTCGTAGCCGGTGTGCGGCGCGTACCAAATAATGCCCGCCTGGACCACGGCGGCACCGTGCGTCGGCGGGGTGACGATCGCCAGCGTCGAGCGCAGCGTGCTGCTCGTGCCCTCGATGTCGTTGTCGAGGACGTCGACCTGCATCAGGCCGCCAATGTCCGGGATCAACGCGCCGTCGGCGTCGACCAGGACGTACTCGATGCCCGCGGCGCCGAAGCCATAATCGGTAGCGTTGCCGTGGTCGATCCGGCGAGCACCCACGATCGGCAACTCGCTTGGCGACATCGCGACCACTGTTCGCGCGGAGATCGCAGGATCGGCCGTGGGCCCATCATAGACCGAGACATGGTCCGGACCGTCGGGATTGGATTGGCCGTAGACCTGGGCGAAATCTGGGATGCCGATTGGTGCGGTCATGCGACGCCCCTGCCTTACTGCGTTTCCTCGAGGCGCACCGTGGCGCTGGTCTGGTCGCCCACGATGGTCAACGTTTCCCATTTGCCGGGAACAGCCAGGCGGATCAGGCGGACCTCGCTGGAATCGATGTAGGCTTCGTTCTCTTTGTCGAACTCGTAGTCGGTGGTCGCCACCGAGAACCGGCACGGCGCCGAGACCCGCAGGTAGTAGCTGCGCCCGCCGGCGGCGACGTTCTCAGCCGACGGGGTGTGCGTCTCGGGCGTGATGTTGTCCGGGGTGAGCGTGACGGTTCCGCCCGGCTTCGGCATCGCATCCGGGTATGGCGTCTTCTTTTCGTCCAGGATCATGTTGAACGGCAAGGCACCGGCTCCTGCTAACCGGCCGGCTACTCCGGCCGCGACGAGACGGCCCTCATGTATCGGGCGTTCCAGTGCAGCATTAAGGATTTTTCTCGCTTGCCCAGGACCTCGAGGCGGCGCCTCTGCTCGGGCACGCTGAGCTTGTCATTGGCCAGGATCGCGCGGCGCTCCTTGCTCATCGCCCCCATGGCCTTGCGGGTCTTGCGCGCCTCGCTCAGCAGCGCGATCTCGCGGCGGTGGGTCGAGCGCACGGCCTGCGCCGCCGCCGTGTTGCCCTTGGCCTCGTCCGCCAGGATCTCGATCTCGGCCAGGCGCTGGTAGGTCGCATCGCGCGCCTGCCACGGCGCCGAGCTGCCCAGCACCCGACGCGCCATCGGGATGTCGTTCGCATTCCAGCCGGGATCCTCGGCCGACCAGCCCATGGCCTGCGCCGTGCCGCGGCTGATGTTGGAATAGACCTTCCAGGCCATGGCGCCGGCAGCGCCGGCATAGACGTTGAGGACGTGGCTGATGCTTTCCGGGCTGACGTCGATCAGGCCGGAGCGGAATTCGCTACCGTCCGTGAGCCAGTTGAGCTGCTCGGCCAGCCAGTTGAAACCGGGGTTGGACGAGGGAAACTTGAGCTGGCTGTCGGGCTTGTCCTCGCCCGGATACTTGGTCGGCATGATCGGCCGGCCGGTCCAGTCCTCATTCTTGGCGATCTGCACGAACGGCGCCGCGATCGTGGGCACGCCCAGGTCGGCGAGCCCCGGCGGGATCATGTTCGAGACGAACGACGTGCCCATGTTGGCGATGGTCTGGCCAAGGCTGATCGGGGTGCCCACCAGCGTCTTCGCGCCCCGCAGATAGGCGGCCGTCTGCCGCCCCAGCGAGTGAAAGAAGCCATACCCGTACGGCATCCTGATCTTGAAATAGTCGCCAGGGTTGGGCCCGTAGGTGAAGATCATGTTCGTCTGCTTCTCCCACTCCGGGATCCGGTCGTAGGAGCTGAGCCCGAGCCCATCCTCGTCGTCGTCCGGCGGCTCCCAGGCGCCGCTCAGCATTTCCTGCAGGACGCCTGCAGCGAAGGCCGTATAGACGAACCGGCGCACGCCCTTGTGCCGCATCGCCTTGGCCAGGACGAACGTCCCTTGGGTCGCGGCGTTGAAGAACATGAACCAGGCATTGAGAACCGGCCCCATCTCACCCTTGCGGTTGAAGTTGATGGTGAGGTTCTTGGCGACCCGCGCCGCCTGCGCCGGCGTGTAGTTTGCTTCCCGCAAGGCGACGTAGGTGCTCAGCCGGATGGCATTGTCGATGCTGGTGTTCGCGGCCTCGATGACCTCGCCGGCGCTGCGCAAGCCGCGCCTGATGGCGTTGCTCTTGCCCGACGTCAGCAGCCGCAGGTGACGCTCGAGCTTCTCGCCCTCCGAGACGGCATCCGAGAAGCCGAAGAACGCGGTTGCACCGCCAGCCTCGCGAAACTCCTTGGCCCACTTGCCCCAGGTGCTCGTGGCCTGACCGGTGCGCACATACTGGTAGGCGCCCTTCCGGGCGTTGTTCCAGTTCGCGATCACGGTGCGCTTGAGCTTGGCCACCTGTTCCTGGTTCAGGTTCACCACGCCCGCCTGGAAATCCATGAAGGCGTTGGAGATCAGGAATTCCGGGCTGTACATGGTGTTGAGCTTGGACAGGAAGCCCGTGAACCGCGCCAGATGGGCGGTGATCGGACCGAGCTCGGCCGCACCCACGTTGCTGATCGCCCGCAGCAGGTACTCGTCCTTGATCTGCAGCCTGAACGGCTGTCCCGCGACCCGCACGATGACGGTGTCCGTGCGATCATTGTGCGGCATGTAGCGGTAGCGCACTTCCTTGCGCCACGTGTTGGTCCCTGGATTGCGGACGCTGGCCATGTACGCCTTGCGCTCGACGGGGTCGATCTTCCAGACATTCGGGTCCGGTGCCATCTGCGCCAGGTTGAGCAAGGCGACCTGGACCTCATTCTTTTGCGCCCTGACGATGGCCTCGTCCGCCAGCGTCATGGCCGTGGCCAGGATGTTTTGCGCCTCGTTGCCGCTGCCGCGGCCGTGAGCCGTGGGCTCCAGCCGGGACAGGCCCATGAAGCCGCGGCCGATCTTGGGCAGCACGATGTCCTCGGCGGGCGTGCCGGCCTTGCCGCGCAACGGCACATAGTGCTTGTACTGTGTGCGCCAGGTCTGCGCGAGCGCCGGCGTGATCAGGCCGGATGCTTCCATGCGGTCGATCCGCTGCGCCAGCATCTGGTCGACCAGCGCCGCGACGTCCTGCAGGCCGCTCCACTGGTCCGGCGGCAGGTTCGCCATCGCCGCGAGCTCGCGGCGCGCGTCGGCCGTGTCGATGCCGGATCCGCCGTCCGGCTGGCGCGGGTTGATCGACGCGATATAGTCGTTGCGCTCCTCGGCATGCCGCACCATCAGGTACCGGTCGACCTGCGCCAGCGACAGGCCGGCGTCGTGGATGCGCTTGATGATCGGCTTGAAGAAATCCTGGTCGAGCCGGAACTTCGCCTCGCCCGTCTTGCCGTAGTAGAGCGTCTCGTGAAGGTACGGCTGGGCCGTTTCCGGCAGCGGCGCGCCGAGCGCAGCCTCGACGCCCTCTTCGACCCGGCGCGTGCGGATCTGCCGGTCCTGGAAGATCCGCCGCGCGTGGTCGACGAGGTGGCCGAAATTGCCGCGCATGCCGGGCCGCATCGCCCGCTGCAGCAGGTTGTAGTTGACGGCCTCGAGCTGCTCGATGTTCGCCTTGATGTCGGTTGGGCTGAAAGCCAGCCCGGCCGCCGCGCCCGGCAGTTGGGTCTTGAGGTTCGTATCTTCACCCACCGTCGGGTTGCTGGCCGCGAAGTCGCCTCGCTCGATCGCCTGGAAGATCTCGCCCGGGGTCGGGATCCGCGTCATGCCCAGCGCCCGGCGCACGAGGTCGCGAATGGCCGTCATGAACCGATGGATCGCCCGCATGCCTGTGGCGCGCGGCGGATCCAGCTTCAACTGACCCTTGCCGAAGTGATTGTATGCCTCGGCGATGGCCTCCTCGTTGAGCTCGGCCTCGCTCAGGTTCTGATCCGCATAGAGCTCGTCGATGTTGAAGGTCTGGCGCCACGTCTTGGCCGACTTCTCCAGCGCCGCCCAACTGCCGCGCGGGATCACACCCGCCGCCTTGAGGAAGTGGATGACCTCGTGGCGCACCGTGCCCAGCAGGTCGGCATGGCTGCGCAAATGCCCGTCGCCGTCGAACAGCGAGACGGTGACAAGGTTCTTGAGCTGCGTCCCGGCGACGAAGCCTTGCGTCTGACCAGCAGCGCGCAACAGATCGAACGCCTTGACCTGGACGCCGCTGCCGGCGAGCTGGCGCGTCACCAGCGCCAGGTCGGCCTCGATCGCCTTGCGGATCTTGACCCATTCCGGATCGGACAGGTTGCCGGACACGATGGTCCGGCCCAGCGTGTTGGCATCCTCGATCGGATTGCTCGGGACCAGTTGCAGCTTGGGCTTGTCGCCCTGGAAGTCGGCCGAGGTGAACGTCACCGCCGCCGGCGTGTCGGCCTCGATCTCCTCGGCCACCGGCATGGCAGCCGAACCGCCAGCCTCGGCCGGGACGCCAGCGGCAGCAAGCTCGGCCCGCAACTGCGCTGCCTCCGCCACCTTGGACGCCAACGCCTGTGCCTGTGGGAACGGCTTGTCGAGCTTGACCTTGATCTCTTCAAGCTCTTGCAGCCCTTCGGTCAGGCTCCGCTCGACCCGCTCGATATTCTCCGGCAGCTCGTTGACCATCCGCACAGCCTCGGTGATCGGCTGCGACGGGCTGCGCTGGCTGATCTCATTCAGCCACTGCTCGTTGCCGATGCGGGACGGCTGGCCCTGGCCGATCACCAGCTCGAGCTGGTATGCCTTGGCGCCGTTGAGCATCCTGACCACGGCCTGCATCTGATGGCCGTTCACGGTGCCCAGCTTGATGAGCTTGCTCTCCCCCGTCTGCTGCTGCTCCCAGGCGCCGCCCTGGTTTTGCAGGATCGCGTACATCTCCTTGCCGGCCTCGCCCGGCTTGCCGAAGGTCTGGTCGCCGACCTTGACCTCCAGCGTCTCGATCTCCGGCGCCAGTGCCCGGGCATCGCGCATGTCGATCAGCGACCGGCGCCGCATCGAAACCAGCTCCTGGAGCCGGTCCCGCCGACTGCGCATGGAAATCCGGTCCCGGTGATGCGCCTGCTGCTGCAGCTCGAGGCGACCTATCTCGTTGTTGAGGTTGGCCAGTTTGATCGCGCGCTCGTCGCCTGCCGCCAGGGCCGCGGCCATTTCGTACTGCCCGGCCTCGCTGACGTCGTCGAGCTCGCGGACGGTATCGTTGCCGCTGAACGCCTCTTCGATGAAGAACGCTTTGCGGGCGACCATGCCCCAGCCGGTGCTGTCGTACGTGCCCTTGGTCGCGTACCAGACGAGCTGGACCTCGCTGTTCTGATTGCCTTGGCGCAGGATCCGCCCGTGCGGCTGCTCAACGTCGGCCGGGTACCAGGGCGGCGACAGGTAGTGCAGGATCTTCAAGCGCTTTTGGACATTCAGGCCGGTGCCCATGTTCTTTGGGCTGCCGAACAGGATGCGCTTGCTCCCGGCGCGCACCTCCTTGAACATCGCCTGCTTCTTGGCGTCGGTCGTGTAGTCGCCCATCCAGGCGACCTCGCTGGCCTTGATGCCAGCGGCTGCCAGCCGCTTCATGATGAAGCCGCGGGCATCGAAGCCGCGCGATAGAGCTACGCCCTCGCCGAAGCCCACCGGGCTGAACACGATCTGCGCCGATCCCTTGATCGGGTCCTTCTTGCCGGTGATCGGGTCGACATACTCGTCGCCGGCGTGGGCTTTGTGGGCCTCGATGATCCGGTCGACCATCCGGTTGAGCTTGGATGACGGGTCGTCGGTGGCATTCTTGTCGACGAAACGCAGGTCGATCGCCGAAAGCCGGCCGTCGGTGATGATCCGCACCATCGGGTCGGGGTTGTGCGGCTGCGATTGGCTGGGCTTCCATGCCCGGCTTTGCTCGATGCGCGGCAGCAGGACATCCTGCATGTAGCGCAACACCGACGGCGACGGCGTGACGATGTCGCTCTCGGGCCCGCCGCCGATAATCGTCGGCCGCCTGACCAGGTGCCCAAGCTGCGGCGTGGTGAGGATGTCCGCGAACTTGGTGACCCGCTTCATCATCTCGGGCACGTTCACGAACTTGGAAAAGCGCGTGACCAGCTCGTAGCCGCCGGCGGCGTTTTGCTCCTGCATCGCCTTGGCCCGCGCGAACGCGGTAGCCCAGGCATCAAACGAGCGCAGTCCGTCGGCCTCCAGCGCGTCCTCGTCCATGAAGCGCATGATGCTGTAGAGCTCGGCGATCGTGTTGGTGACCGGGGTGCCGCTAGCGAACACCATCGACCGGCCGGGCCGCTGTGATTCCAGCCAGCGCGTCTTGATGAACAGGTCGAGCGCCCGGGCCGAGCCGTTCGGATCGATGCCCTTGATCTGCCGATCGGTCGAGTAGTCGAGCTTCCTGAACTCGTGCGCCTCGTCGACGTTGATGAAATCGACGCCCATGTCCTCGAACATGAGCCCCTGGTCTTTCTTGTCCTCGGCGGTCTTGCCGGCGAACTTCCTCTCGATCCGCTCGATCTGCTGCTGCAGCCGCTGGCGCGTGATGCGGGTATCCTGGCCCTTGCCCAGATCATCGATGGCAGCCTGAAGGTCCGCGATCATCCGATCGACGATCGCCTTGCGGGTCTGCGGCCTGGTGCTCAGCAGCCCGAAGGCCGAGTGCGTGATGATGATGCCGTCCAGGTCGTTCAAGGCGGCCTGCGCCATGAACCGCTGCCGGCGCGTGGTGTGGAATGCCTTGTCGTCCGCCACCAGCACCTTGGCCGCTGGGTATGCCTCGAGGAATTCCGAGGCGAACTGGTTGAGCATGTGGTTGGGCACCACAAACATGGGCTTCCTGATCAGCCCAAGCCGCCGCTGCTCCATGGCGGCGACGATCATTTCCAAGGTCTTGCCCGCACCAACCGCGTGCGCGAGGTAGGTGTTGCCGGACTGGATGATCCGCCACACCGCCCGCTTCTGGTGCGGGTGCAGCGGGAACTTCAAGCTCAGGCCCGGCAGCGTCAGGTGGCTGCCATCGAACTGGCGCGGCGCGATGTTGTTGAAGTTGCGATTGTAGACCTCGAGGAGCCGGGCGGCGCGCGGCCCGTCGGTCCAGATCCAATTGGCAAACGCCTCGCGCATCTTCTCCGCGATGACGTTCACACCCTCGGTCGCCACCGGATCGAACCGCGCCGGCTCCGACTTGCTTCCGCGCGTCATGATCTTGATGGCGCGGGCGTTGACCACGTGCTGCAGGATCTCCTGCGGGCCCATGGCGTCGGCGCTGAACTCCCGCATCTTGCTGCCGTCGCTGGCGATCGGCCGGTACTGGTAGTCCAGCGACCATTTGCCGATCTCACGCTGGTAGGAGACCTTGAGCGGAAGCCCGATCACCTCCTCCGCAAAGCGCTGGATCACCTCCGGATCGAGCCAGCCTGCGCCGAGCTCGACGTTGATCTGCTCGGCCGTGAGCGGCGCCGGCTGCACCTCGCGCAACGCATCCCGGTTGCGCTCATAGCGCGGGTCGGCCGCGGCGGCGGCCTCGGCTTCCTCGAGCTTGGTGACGACGTCGCCCGACAGGTACTCGTCGGCGGTCTGGTAGCCCCTGCCCGGAACCTCGAAGATCGCATTACCGAGCTCGGTGATCACCTCGTCCACCGGCTTGCCGGCGAGCTCGGCCACGTGCGGCAGGTCCAGTGTGCCGCGCTGATCCAGGGACACGAACATCGCGTCGCGGGTGCTCTCGATCTTCGGCTGCAGCGGCAGCTTGAGCGTCCGGCCCAGCAGGAAGGCCGACTTGCCGATCTGCCCGGTTTCCGGGTTGATCCGCTCGAGCGCCTGGAGCAACGCGCCTTCGAGGTCCATGTCCAGCAGCCGGCCGTTCTTGAACCGGCGGTAGGTGGTGGTGGTCTCGTTGCCGTCCTCGTCCTTGCTCTTGCGCTCGTAGGTGGTGAACGCGGAGATTGGCCCGTGCGTCTTGACCATCGCGTCATAGAGCTTGTTCGCGTGGTCGAGCTTGGCCTGCCAATCGTCGGCTTCGTCGAGCTGGGCACGCTGTGCTTCGCGCACGGCGTCGCGCAGCTCGATCGCCTTTTTCAGCCAGATGCCATCGTTGGCCGTTACCCGTTCGACGCTGGCGAGCTCGACGCCCACGCCATCCTCGACGCGGCGCAGCTTCTTGCCGTCCTCGTCGAGATAGATCTGCCCCTCGCGCCGTGAGCCGACGTCAGTCTGAACCGTGTAGGTCTTGCGAGTGAGTTCCGCCGCGTCCTGCTGCGGCGTCTTTTCGTAGACGTCGGCCGGCAGTCGGCCGATGGCCTCCGCCAGTTGCGCGCCGAGATCGCCCTCATTCGGCTCGACCGTGTATTCCTGCTCACGGTACATGCTGCCGGCCAGCGTCGGCCGACCGAGCACCATATCCGGATGGGCCGCGAAATACTCGTTGATGTTGGCCTCGCCGGCACCAACGGTGGTCGTTACCGAATCCGACCAGGCCGGCCCAACGGGGTCCGTGCCCGGCGTGCGCCGACGCAGGAAGATGATGTCGGTCACGATGTCGGTACCGGCATTTTGCCGGAAGGCGTTGTTCGGCAGCCGGATGGCGCCGATGAAATTCGCCCGGTCGGCAAGATAGGCCCGCGCCTTCGGGTCCAGCTTGTCCATGGTGTAGCGGCTGGTGACGAACGCCAGCACGCCGCCCGGCCTCACCTTGTCCATGGTCTTGGCGAAGAAGTAGTCGTGCAGGCTGAACCTGTGCCGGCGGTAGGCTGGATCCTCGGTGATCTTGATGTTGGCGAACGGCGGGTTGCCGACGGCCACATCGAAGAACCCGTCCGGGAACTTGGCCTTGACGAAGTCGGCGTTGAGCACCGTCTCGCGCGGCAGCAGCCGCTTGGCCGTGGTTGCCGTCGGCCCGTCCAGCTCGATCCCGGTGTAATGGCTGGCCGCCAGCAGCTCGGGCGGCGCCGTTACCGGAAACAGGCCGATGCCCATGCCGGGCTCGATGATCTTGCCGCCGGCGAAGCCGAACCGCTGGAGCGCCGCCCAGATCCCGCGTGTGACCGTCTCGCTGGTGTAGTGGGCGTACTGCGTCGACTGCAGCGCGCTTTCCAGCTCCGCCGGCGACAGCAGCTTGACCAGGCGCTGGCCGATCTCCTTCCAGCCGCTGCGCAGATACTCCGGGGAATAGTTGATCGTGCCGTCGGCTAGCCGGCGGGTCGCGTTCGGCGGGAACAGGTTGTTGCGGATCTCGCCCGCACCCCAGCCCACGAACCGCGCCAGGGTCGCCTGCTCATCGGGCGTCGGCTGCCGGCCCTCGAGGTCGAGGCGATGGCTGATCTCGATCGCGTCGAGGTTCACCTCGGCCGCACGCATCCAGGATCCGGTACGCGTCAGCGCGCCGGGCTCGGCTGAGAAATTCGGCGCTAGATGGCTGCGGTCTCGCTTTCCCGCGGGAACTGGAACGCTACCTCGAACGCCGCTTCCGTTGCCGCTGAGTGCGCCCGCAGGATCATCCCCTCCCGGGTCGAGGGATTCGGCTCGCTGCTCGATAGGGCTTGGATTAGCGGACTTTCCGGCGCGCCTAGAGCCAGCTCCCTTACCTCCTCGGCGACCGCGACCCGGCTTTCCAGCTCCCCCTGGAGCGTCCCGTTCGCCTTCATCCGGGCGTGCATCTGCGGAGCCTGATCCAGCATCGCCTGCTCGATCATCTGGTGGAGTTTCAGCCGGCCCGGCCAACGCATCGTCGGTCTCCTTCGGAGCAACAGTATCGGAGTTTTCGCCCGCTGGGGCAATCGCTTCCTCGATCGCGTCCCCCAGGGCGCCGATCGCCTCGCGGATCTTCGAGCGCCTGGCCTTGGGTGCCGGCTTCGCTGCGGGCGCCTCAGAGGCCCCAGGAGCGGCTTCGGCCGCTGCGGGCTCCGGAGTGCCGGCCGGAGCCTCCTCGGCTGCTGGCGCCTGCGCCGGCTGGGCGGGCGGGGCCGTTTCGCGCGAAGCGGCCTCGACCACCTCGCGGCTGTCCATCCCGGCATTGTCGAAACCCGGATAGTCGCGCACCGAGTTGTACCAGTGCGCCAGGAACGGCCGCGCGTTCTCGCCGATGTCCTCGAGGATAGCCTTGCTGTAGGCCGCGAACGTCCTGGCACCGGCCTCGATGTGGAAGCCGGCCAGGGTGAGCCCGTCGAGCATCAGCTCGGGATCGAAGCCCGCGTTGAGCTGGCTGCCGTTCAGCTTGGCTTTGAGCCGGGCCCGCGCCTTGGCCGCGGCGTCGGCCGTGAACATCGTGTTGCCAGCGCCGTAGCCGGCCGGCTTGGCCTCCGGCTTCGGCTTCGGCTTCGGCGCCGGCGCCGGCTCCGCGTTGCGAATGTCGCTCTTGATCTCGGACATCAGCTTGTCGAGCGCGAGCTCACGCGACCAGACGTCCTGGCCGGCCGGACCCTTCTCGAGCCGGACGCCGTCCTCGACCTTACGCCAATAGTACCCGCCATTGCCGCGCGAGCCGGCGTTCTGCAGCGAGTAGTCGATCCCGTTGACCCGCACCGCGCCCAGCTTGTCGAGCTCGACGCGCATCGGCATCAGGTCGTCGTCGGCTGTGAACGTATACACGGGAGTGCTGGCCGCGGGCTTTTCGGCCGCTGCCGGCTCAGCGACCGTACCGACGTCCGGGAGTGCCGCGATCCTTGCCAGCCAGCGGTCGAACTTCTTGCCGGGCTTGATCTCGAATGGGCCCAGCATCCCCAAGACATTGATGGGCTGTCCTTCCGGACCGAGCCGCTCGATGACGACGTGATCCGTGGCTAGCCGGGCCTCCAGCTTGCCGGGCCCGTAGGGCGCCTGCTTACCCTTCAGCGCGTCGTTGAGGATCCCCAGCGCCTTTTGCGTCTCGAGGTACTGTGGCGTCGGCTCCGGCGTGCGGCCGATCCACTCTTGCGCGCTCTCCATGGTCGAGGCGACGCGGATTGCCCCGCGCGGGAAAGCCTCGAATTGCTCGGCCTTCTCGGGCGGCGGATTGATCCAGCGGGCCTCAACGGCCTTGTCGCCGAACTGGCCATGCGTCGAGATCGTCTCGACCTTGAACCGCCGTCCCTCCCGGTCGGTGAACTCCTCGCCGAGCTGCACGTGCTTGCCAGGGGCCTTCGGCTCCGTGTCGGGCTTCGGGGTATCGCGGACAGGGGCAACTTCCAACTCAGGCTTGGGAGTTGGCTCGGCCTTGGCCGCGGGTACTTTGTCACCCTTGGCCGCCGCCTTGGGCTTGGGCTCGGCCTTCGGCTTCGCCGGCGCCTTGGGCTTCGCCGGCGCCTTGGGCACGTAGGCCACCGGCTTGCTGGTGTCCCCGGACTTGAGCCATTCCTTCAACTGCTCGATGGGCATGGGCGTGATGGCGCCGATCCGCCGCTTGCCGCTGCCGTCGGAGAACCCCTGCTCGTAGACCTGCGTCGCCCGCTCGCGCGAGGTCGTGCCGAAGATGATCTTATGCTCGTCGAAAGCCCGGGTCTTTGGGTCGACCTGGTCGACGACGAACGCATGGCCTTGCCGGCCGACAATGTAGCCGTCGACGTGGTCGCCATCGGCGCCGACCGTGCGCTTGATGTAGCCGTAGGGGTGCGAGAGCTTGACGCTCCAATCCTTGCCGTCCGGGCTCTTGCCGCGACGATAGCCGCCCTTCGGGGTCTCGATCGCGAAGTCGAGCCCGTGGATGGTCACATGGCCCTTGGCATAGTTGCCGGCCTCGGCCTGCGCCGGCGTCGGTTCCGGGTTGGCCTTGGCCGCCTCGGCGTGGATCTCCGCCATGGTCGGCACGGCGGGCTTGGGCGCCTCCGCCTTCGGTACTTCGGGAACGGCCGCCGGCTTGTCGGCCAGATCGGGGTGAACCTTGAGCCGATCGGCGAGCTCGGACGCCTCCGTAAAGCCCAGCCCGGTCTTGCGCTGGACCCAGCTCGGCCCCGGCTGCCAGGTCGTGGTGGCGCCCTCGACGGTGAGACCGGCCTTCTCCTGCCGGGCTGCCTCGAGGAGCGCGTTGAAGTCGGTCGGCGCCGGCGACGCCGGCTTGACCTCGGGCGCCGGTGCCGGTGCCGGCTCGGGCGTCGGCGTCGCCGTTGCCGTCGTCGGCGCCGACGGTGCGGGCTCGGGTGCCGGAGCCTTGGCAGCCGCCGCTGCCATGTCTGCCGCGACCTTCTCCGGCGCCGCAATGATCGGCTCCAGACCGGATAGCGGGGTCGCGATCGGCGCCATGTGCTCGGCCGGCGTCCGCGTCTCTCGGAGTGCCTCGTTGTAGTAGGCGACCACCGGTGAGTGCGGGTCGTCCGGATCCTCGTAGACCGGCTCCCAGCCGTCCCGCGGCTGCAGCATCTTCTCGACCGCCTTGACGGCAGCCTGCTGGTTGGGCGTGGCCTTGCTGGACACGTCGAGCGGCTGGGTCGGCGCCACCACGGGCGGAGTGGTGACGGCCGGCGCCGGTACCGGCTTCGGATTGGGTGCCGCGGTCTTGCGAGGATCCTGCACGACCGGGGTGACGGGCGCCGGCGTGGCGCTGGGCGGGGTCGCCGGCGGATCCGCGATCGGCGGGGCGTTGACGGTGGCCTGCGGTGCAGCGGTGGTGCCGGCCGGCACTGGTCCAGGCGACGGCGACGGCGCGGTTGGGGCCGGACCCGGCGTGCTGCCCGCCGGGCCCGCCCCCCCGCCGCCCGCTGTCGAACCCGACGGCGAGGACGGAGTTGCCGTACCTGATGTGCCGCGCAGTGTCGACGACAGAGACGGCCCGGGCGGGGTCTTATCGTAGTGGCGTGCGCCGGTGATGATCTCGACCAGCCCACCAGGCGTCTCGGCCGCGGCCTCGAGGACAACGTCACCCTTGTTGTCGTCACCCACGGCACGCTGGGCCGCGGCCTCGCCGGCGGCGCCGGCAGCGCCCTGGATCGCGAGCTCGCCAGCGCCGCGTGCCACGGCACCGCTGACGCTCTTGGCGCCGGCGACCAGGCGGCCGGCCACGGCGCCCGATGCCGCATCGAAGGCGCCGACATTGGCAGCGCGGTCCTTCGCCCGCTCCGTCGCCCACTTCATGAAGCGTGGGCTCTCGATCGCCTTTTGCACCATCTCGGGATCGGTGATGTCGACGTGCAGCGCCTGCATCGCGTCAATCAGCGAGGCGCCGTACTCGGACGCAGCGCTGCCCAGGCCAACGCCGGCGGCCAGTCCCTTCGGGCCGCCCAGCGAGCCGACCATGGCGCCGATGATCGATAGGCTCGACTGCGGCAGGCTTTCCAGCATCGTGAGGAACCACGTGCTGGGATGGCGCAGAGCGGCGCTGATCGCCTCGCCATAGGTCTTGGCGCCGGAGATCTCGGCCAGCGCCGCTTCGTCCTCGGGATTGCGTGGCGCCCGCTCGGCGAGCTTCGCCCCGCGCACAATGTTGGCCGCGGCCGTCTCGGGCGAGACCACGCCTTGCGCGGCACCGGCCGCTGCCGCGCCCTCGAGGACGGCGCCGACGCCACGCTGCAGCGGATCGATGACATACCGCTTCGCGGTTCCCACGATCCCGTCGGACTGCTCGGCGGGCTTGTCCGTCGGCGGAGTGCCAGCGGGAGCGACGCCGCCATCCGCAGGCTTCTCGGCCGGCAATGGAACCCAGGCGCCGGCTACGAACTGGTACCGCTCGCCAGTCTTTGGATTGGTCGCCGTCTTGATCAACGCTGGAATCCCGCGCTAGGTCGAAGCGGGCCAGCTATGCAATCCGGTTTAGATGCGGCTCAAAAGAAAAGGGCCGATGGACGCCGAAGCGCTCACCGACCCTTTCCCCGTCTCGTCCGGCTCCTCGCTGCTAGTTGCCGGAGTCCTACTTCGGGTTGCTCGACATCCCGCTCTATCGTCTTGACCCTCGGGGGTGATCAGTCCCGTCACAGGGTTTTCACGCTCAAGTCCGGCGAAGGCCCCTGAGTCGCGAACTCGCGAAACGATCGGGCTCTCCGGGTATTGGGCGCCAAATCGAATCTGCCAATCGGGCGAGGACGGCCGGATCGCGTTGCGGAAGAACAGACCGCCCTCATTAAAAGGGGGACCGGAGCTAATCCCGGTCCCCCTCCGCCTACGACCATCACCGCTCGCTACGCGGCAAACCTAGCGGTCAATCTTCCTCGTCGTCAAGGACCGCTCCGTCTGGTGGCGGAGCGATGGTTCCGTCGCCGCTGGTCCGGCCGATGCCGCGCAGGAAGTCGCCGAGCCGCTGCCGCATCTGCGTCGCCAGCTCCTCGTCGCCGGACTGCTCGGCCTCGATGATCGCGTCATGGTACTTGTTGATGGCATGCTGGTCGCTCTTCGCGGATCCCGTGCTGCCGTTGCCGCGCAGGCCCAGCGCCGCGTCGAGCTGCTTCAGCCGGGCTACCCGGTACTCCCGGTTGGTCGTCGCGTTCTCGCGCGCCGTCGCCGCGTTCTGGCGCGACACCTCCAATTGCTCTCTCCGGTAGTCGGTCAGCCCGGCAGCGTTCTGCTCGTCGAGCTGGAGACGCCTCGCCGCGCGCTCGTCGTCGCGAGCCTGGTTCTCCATGTCGACGATCGTCTTTTGCAGGTCCAACCGCGCCTTGCGCCCGGCCGCGGCGTCCAGGCTCGCCTGGCGCTGCTCGGCGATGTCCAGCCGCTTGTCCTGCCGGCGCTGGCCGAGCTCGCGATTGAACTCCTCGACGCCCACCAGACCGGCCTTGCCCAGGTTCTCGGACAGGGTGCCGCCCTTGGCCGCCATCAGGGCGAGACCGCTCACCAGCAGCGGCTTCGCCCAGATCGGGCCGTAGTCCATGGTGGCCTTGTCCTCGGCCGTCGGTACCGCTGCCGTCTCGTCGTGGCTGGCATCGCTCTCGCCGTCGAGCATGGCCTTCAGCTTGAGCCAAGCATCCTGGTCGTTCGGGTTGACCTTGCCAACGGTGCCACTCGGCTCCTGGCTCTCGAGCTGCTTCGGCATGCCCGCAGCGCCAGATGCGACCGGACGCGGGCCTGTGAAGCCGTCGTTCGCGACCCGCTTGCCGCGGCTCACGCCGGCCTTCTTGACCAGCCCGGGAGGTTCGGCCGGCTTGGATACCGGCAACGGCACCGAGCGTCCGGACGGCGGCGGCGCACCGGCGACAGGCGACGGCGCCGATGGTCCCAGACCCGCCTTCTCCTTTTCCTTCGCCAGCGGATCGAAATCGAGCATGGGCGGACCGCGCATGGCGCTGCGCTCCTCGGGGCCCGGGATCCCGACGCCCTGATCGCGCCCGCCGCGCATCACGTCCTCGCCCGATGGCAGGTCGGGCGGTACCGCCGGCGGCCGTCCAGCCTCCTTCACCGTCGCGTTCTTGCTCTTCAGCAGCGCGTCGATCGCCTCGAGGACGCCCGGCTGCTTCTTGCGCATCAGCGGAGCGTCGTCGACGTTGTAGCCGGAGGTGCCCTCGACGTCGCCGCCGTCGGCCATGGCCATGCGCTGGCGCCGGCGCGCCCGCCGACCCATGCGACGGCCACCGGCCCGGCCGCCGTCCTTGCTGCCGAAGTAGCCGACGCCGCCGCCGATGATCGCGCCGCCCGCGATGGCATAGGGGTTGCCCGTCATGGCGCCGGCGCCCGCGCCCGCCATGGCGCCGCCCAAGGCGCCTTGCATCTTGCTGGCGCCGCCGCCGCTGGCCGTGTAGGGCGTGCCGGCGACGATCGCCGATTGCGTCTTGAGCCGGTTCAGCCACGCATCCTTGATGGCCTGGTCGTGCTCTTGCACCTGGTTGCCGACGCCGGTCAGCAGCGCGACGTTGCCGATCGCCGCCTGGCGCTCCTGGCCTGCGAGGTTGGCGATCTGCCCCGCCGCCGCGGTGCGCCGCTCGAGGCCCTGCTCGCGGAGATTGGAGGCCAGCAGCGCCCGGTCCTTGGCCATCTGCTCGGCCGCCAGACCTTCGCTGATCGCGCGCCTGGAGCCGAACGCGCGGCGCCCGGCCGCCTTGCGATCGGCATTGGCCTGAGCGATCCGCTGGCCGCGGTCGAAGTCGTCCAGGCTCGCGCGGACGAGCTCGTCGTCATAGCCCTTGTTCGACCCGCTCTTGAAGATGCCCGACAGCAGGTCCTGGCCGCCTTGAACCGCATCGAAGTAGCCGGTGCTGTCGTCGGTCGCGACGCCGCGGGCTTGCTTGAACGCCTGCAACTGGTCCGCGGTGAAGCCCGCAACGTCCTCTTCGTACGGCCGGCTGTCCTGATGCTTCTCCAGGCGGCTGTAGATGTTCTTTTGGCTGCGCTGGACGAAGCCAGGGGTCTTGGCCCCGCCCTCGGCGAACGCGACGCCGCGTGCTCGAGCGGCATGCATCGTCATGCCGCCGTTGGCCTTCATCGGCTTGCCGCCGGCGGTGGGCTTGCCGAATGAGCGGACCCGATTGGGCCAGTCGCTTTTCAGCTTGCCCACCATCTTGTCGAGCTTGCGCGCGCCCGCAGCGCTGGACCCTTCGCCCAGCGCCGAGACCGCATAGGCCGGCACGACATACTCGCCATCGGCGATGGCGCCCGGCACGCCGCCCAGGTTGACCGGGATACTGTCGCTGCGGCCGTCGCCCGGCCCATGCACCAGGCCGCCGCCGGCCCGGCCGCCGCCGGTGAACTCCAGGCCCGGCCGCATCGCGCCGGACTGCACGCCCGGGCCGCTGCTGGCCTGGTAATTCGGACCGAGGATCCCGACGCGAGCGGTGGTTCCCGCCAAGCCGCCGCCCTCGATCGGCAGCTCGTCCGGTGCCGCGGCCATCGGATCGCCCGGCGAGTAGACGTCGCCCGGCGCCAGCGGACCGGGACCGGCTGCTGCCGCCATCTTGGCGCCGGTCGCCGCTACGGCTGCATCGATGAGCCCGCCCTCGGCCACGCCGCGGCTCTTCTGCATCAACTGAGCACCGGAGCCCATCAGCAGCCTGCCGATCGCGCCCATGGAATCCTGGTCGCCCTTGCCCTCCTGGTCGCCGTCGCCGTCGGCCATGTCGCCCGCGAAGCCGCCGTCGGCCATGATGGCGCCGGTACCGTAGGGCGACTTCAGGTGCCGGCCACCCGGCTGCGTCGGCAGCGTGCCCGCCTCGGTCGCGAGCGACGCGCCCGGTACCGGCGTCGGCACGCCCAGCGGCGACGCGCTGGTGTAGCCACTGCCCGGCGCAGTCGCTCCGACGGAGCCGATCGGCGGGACCATGCCGGATCGTCCACCGCCCGCCGTGGGCGTGCCGCCGACCCTGGCCACCGGTGCCGCCACCGGGCTCGCAAAGCCGCCACTGAACACGCCCGTGCTGGGCGCTGGATCGTCCATCTGGATGGGCGGCAACTGCTGCGGAGGCGCGTCCAGGGCCCCGCCGATTTGCGGCCGCACCGAGGCCATGCTCGAGCCTGCCAGCAGCGGCGAGCCGAAGCCGCCTTGGCTGCCACTGCGCTGGACCGGGAGCGCCGAACCGGAGCCGGCTTGTGCGACCGGCAGCGGCGAGACCAGGCCGCCCACCGCCATGCGCCGGTGCTTGACGATGCCACCGCATGCCATGCCCGGCCCGGCCGCCATCGGCGCCGGCGCCGGCGGCATCATCGCGAGCCGCTCATCCGCCACGTGCCGCAGCAGGTCCATGGCCGCGCCGGTGTCGCTGCCCAGATAGTCGGTCGGCCGCGGCAACGCCGGCTCGGCGCTCAGCTTCATCCACCCGTGCTCGTCCATCTGCATCGGGGTGCCGATGCTCGAGCCGCTACGGGGGTGCAGGATCTGCCCCAGGAGCGCATTCAGTGCGGTGGTGCGGCCGAGCTCGGTCATGAAACCACATCCCTATCCGTCACGCGTCGCCAATCTGCACCGTCGCTGAAAGCCGGCACCTTGCCGCCGACCTCATCCGTCACGCACACCAGCCGCGTCCCTGCCGTTACCCTGAATTTTGGGAGCGACGCCAACGATACTTCCGGCAGCTCGACCGGCTGGCCGGCGCGCGGGCTGTTACGGGCAAGCTCGTCGACGATCTGCTGCAGCTTGCGGTGGGTGTTCTGGATCCAGTCGCCGATGGCCGCGAGCTGCAGCTCGACCGACATATCGGGAGCCAGAACCGGCGGCTTCGGCAGGTCGGTATTCATCGCAAGGACCCTGAGCTGACATCGCCGCGTGACGCGCCCAGACGCCAATAGCTGGCCGTGGCCCCGCGGATCTCCAGACTGATCTGACGGCCGCTGATCCGGACGTCGGTGCGCAGATCGACGGGCCTGACCGTCTTGACCTTGGTTCGGGCCCGGCCCTTCGGCCACATCTTCGCGCGCAGCACGAGCTGGAGGTTCTCGCTGTTCTCGACGTCGACCACCATCCGGCTGATATGCAGAAGATGCGCCCCGGCCTCGCCGTTGATCGGCGGCACCTCGGCCGGCGAGAACGTCACCATGCGGTCGATGGGCGCACCATCGCCGCCGTAGCCAACCTCGTGCTCGTACATGACGCCGGCAGCGCTGACCGCGACCGGCTTCTTGGCAGGGAACACGAAGCCCGGTGACCACACCAGGCGATCGCTGGTGCCGTGGCTCCAGCCGGCCGACGGATCCCGGCGCTGCTCGGGCAGGTCGAGCCGCACATACTCGTTGGCCTCGTCGACGCCGTTGGCGCCGGCGACGAAGGTCCAACTGATCGCCTCGTACAGGGGATCCGCCCAGCCGAAGGTCTTGCCCACGTGCAAGGACGACGCGCGCTTTTGCATCCACGTCCGCAAGGGGCATTCCAGCGGCGTCGGCTTGCCGCCGGCATAGCGATAGAACTGGTAGCCGGAGCTGATCCAGAAAATCTCACTGTCACGGTCGATTGCCGCATTGATCGAGATCAGGCCGCACCCGGTACCGATGAGATCGCGCGTGTAGGTCTGGTTGGCCTCGCCCACATACTGGACCGAATAGAGCGCATTGTCGGTCCAGATGAGCGGCCCACGCTCGCGGGTGAGCACGCCCGTCACGGCACTGCCGGCCGACAGGAGGAAGTCGTCGGCGTTGTTGTCCTCGGCCGGCGTCCAGACGGTGATGTCCTCGTCGGTGCTGTGACGCACGAGGAGCGGGTTGAAGGCGCCGTCATCGTCGCTGCAGCCGCAGGCCATCAGGTAGCGCTCAGGCGTCACCACGATGCAGATTGACCGGCTCGGGGCATTCGGCAGGACCACCGCGCGGCGGCTTTGGTTGCCGGCCCAATAGTAGATCGGGCCGTCGCTGATGTTGGCAACCAACTGCTCGCCCCAATGGTCCATCGACCATTGCCGCAGGATGATCGGGGTCGCGGTGACGATGCCCGTGCCGTTGCGGCCGAACGGACCGCGGCCGAAGCGTCCACTGCCGAAGCCGCCACCGGTCGACCTGCTCGAGCGCGGGCCGACGCTGATGTCATAGCTCGTCGCCATGTCGGCGCCGCCGCCGGTAGCGTCCGCGCTGGCTGGCGTGCCGACGTCGATCACGTAGGTGTTGCCGCCGGCCGGAACGTCGACGATCAGGTACGGCTTGGCATAGGCATAGGCTGCCGTGCCGCCGCCGCTCGAGGTGCTGTTCGCCCGATCCTCGACCTCGAACTGGTAGGTGTCGTCGGTGAGCTTCTTGACGCGGTGGCCGCTGGCGATGTTCAGCTCGGGCGCCGTAATGCCTGCGAACGCGGTGGCACCGGTGAAATAAACGATGTCGTTGTCGACCAGGCCGTGCGCGGCGTGGATAACCTTGATGATCCTGGTACCGGTGGTCGAGATCATCGAGCTCGATGGCAAGGTGCCCGACAGCCCGCCCAGCGTGATGCCGCCGACGGCCGCGTCCTGGCCGCGCAGATAGACCGTGTCGCCCTTCACGGCCGCGTGCGCCGTATGACTGACGGTCACGAGGCTCGAGCCGTCGAACGTCTCGATAGGATCCGTGCCCAGCGCCTCGGCGAAACGCTCGGGCGTGATGTCGACCAGGCGATCGCCGCTGCGCACGTAGAGCTTGGTGTTGGTGCCGACCGCCATCAGCGGCACGCCCTCGATCGACGTCCACTCGTGCGTGGAGCGAGCGTGGCCCTGGATGCCGCTCAGCTTGGTCCGCCAGCCGCCCAGGCTCTCCGCCCGGCCACGGACCCACCGGATTTGGTTGGTCGCCGTGGCGTAGGGCTTGGAGGCGTACTCGGTATCGTCCTTGATGACGCCAGGGGCAAAGCCGAGCTCGCGAAGCATTACGGCCAGACCCCGGTGATGACCACATTCCACGCGGCTGGATTGATCCCGCCGGCGCCAAGAGCTGGCGTCTTGCCGGCGAGCTGGAACGTGTCGTTGACCCGGTAGAACACCTGCGTCGTGTTGCCGCCGGCGATGATGCAGGCATTGGCGCCGGCGCCATCCACCATCACCCGGTCACCGGCGACGTAGCCGCGATCCGGCGCCACGCAATCGAGGCGCACGAACACGTGCAGCGGCGCGGAACTCTGCCCGTGCGCGAAGCTGGCATAGGCGTTGGGCGCTGCTGACAGGCCGGTCCGCTGGTACTGGCGCGCGATCGGGATCAGCGTGCCCTTGCGGTAGTAGCCGTCGGCGTTGACGGTGCCGGCCCCGGCCGGGCCGTTGGCCGCGCCGACCGCGAGACCGGCGCCGATGAGCGCTCGCTGTGTCCCGGCCGTGCCGAAGCGGATATTGCCGTCCTCACTGACGGTCACTGAGGTGGCGAAGCCGCCGGCCGCCCGGAAGGCGATCCCGCTAATCGATTCGCTCAGGTCGCCGTTCGCGCTGCCGAAGAAGCGGAGCCCAGGCCCCTGTTGCGAGGTGTCCAGGTGCAGGTCGACCTGCCCGGCTGCCGGCCGCGAGAAGCCGACATTGCCATCGCCCTCGAAGTACATGCCGGGGCTGTTCCAGCCCTGGCCGATGCGCCGAATGAAATCGGGGGTACCGCCCTCGCGCCCGAATGGCGCCGAGATCGGATTAATCTCACCGGTCACCGAATAGCAGGTGATCACCTGCGAGCACCCGTTCGGGATCGCGATGTCGCCGCCGGCGCCGCAGCTCAGCAGCACCTGACCGCTGGCCGCCGTCGAGAAGTTGCTGACCAGGTAGGTGCGATCGATGGCCGGCAGGATGACCGATCGCGTCGCCGACGGGTTGCCGGTGATGTAGATCCGGCCGCACTGCGCCTCGGTCTCGTCCAGCGTCCAGTCGCCGGCCGAAATATCGTGCTGCGCCAGGCCGCCGAAATGCCGATCCCACGCCGAGATGATCGAGATCAGCAGCAGCCCCCACAGATCGTCGTCGCCGCCATCTTCCGGCTGCTGCAGCTCCGGCGTGTAGGTGAGTGAGACGCTCATGCCGGCGGCCCTTTCCCGATTTGGTCGATGTGCTCGCCGGCCTGGTACTGCGCCATGCCGAGACCAGCCTCGCCTGCGGCCACGCCCGCCTTCAAGCGCTCGTACTCGGCCTCGTAGGTTTTCAAGAGCGCGTCGCGGCGATCCTCGATCGCGAACACGGCGGCCTGGTAGCAAAGCGCCGCGTGCAGCAGGTCGGGGTATTCCTCGCTCAGCACGTTGGTCTGCCGTGCCGGGCCCAGATACAGATCATGCCTGCGGAAGAAGAATTCCCAGGGATACTCCTGGTCCGGAGGCGGCGCGATCTCGAGGCTGTCCTTGCCCTTGAGCGCAATGTAGCGCGGCTCGGCGAAGGTCGCCGGATAGGGCCACCAGCCGCGAAGGAAGGCGAGGCTGCGCCATTCCAGCGTCTTGGTCGCAGCACCGCCCTCGAGCGTGATCTCGAAGGTGATCCCGCTCACGATGCCGCCGAGGCGCGTCAGCGTGTTGTTGCCGATCGACAGGACGCCTTGGCTACTCTGGCCGAAGATGCTCAGGTTCAAGTCGCGAGCCACGCGTCTCTCGGCTCGCTCGAACATCCCAGGGATGGCCTGGGCGAACTCCTCGTCGCTTTCCGGGTCGCGGTTCATCGCGACGGTCATGTCATGGTAGAGCGACTGGTAGGTGGCAGCCATGTCAGCCTTCCGGATCCGGGCGCGGGTGCCGCAACGCTACCGGATCGGGCTTGCGTGCGGCCTTCGGTTCGGGCTCGTCCTCGCAATCCTCGCAGACCCGCAGCCTGGTCCCGCGCTCTTCCACGAGGTCGAGATAAGGGAAGCGATGGCCGCAGCGGTCACAGATCGCGTTGGCGTAGGTGCCCTTGGCGTACTGCTGCATGGTGCCTCACCGGAAGTAGTCGGACAGATCGAGGCACACCGTAAGCGGACCGCGATCTTGATCCTCGGGCGAGATCGCGGCCATCTCGAACTCGAACGCCTGCCGCAGCTCCTCGCGATCGCCCTGGCCAAGCTCGCTTCTGGTGCAGCCGAGATAGTAGGCGACGCCGGCGACGATCACGCCCAGCCAGTGGTTCGGCACGTCGATGGCATCGAGCGGCGTGCCCAGGTCCCGGAAGCAACGCACGCGGTTGTAGATGATCTGATAGTTGGTCGACGACGGGGCCGGGTAGAGATTGAGGATCGGCCGCTCGCGCGTGCGCTCGACATAGACTTGCACCGGCCGGCCGGACCAGGTCTTGTCGGGGATGTCCATGTACGCGTCGCGCGAGACCCGGGCCAGCGGCAGGTCGTTCGGCCGAGAGGAGCTGAGATCGCGCACGGCGACCTCGAGCACGTCCAGGCAGTCCCTGTCGAGAAGGTAGCGCGGCTCGCCCACCGTCACCGACAGCGGCACCTGGTTCTCGATCGTCCAGCGGTTCAGCCCGGCCGTGGCCAGCCGCGCGAAGGTGAACATCACCGCGCGCTTGGCCTTCTGGAAGTCGTGCCCGGGCTCGGGAGGAAGGCGCAGCCGCTCCTGCGCGGCTGCCACGACCTGGTCCAGGTCCAGGGTCCAATTTGAGGTGGCCGGGACCGGACCAACAGTCGCCATATCGAACCGTCCTTAGGGGATACCCTCGCCGTATTGCTTCACGCCGTACTGCGTTGCCTTGCTGGTCATGAGCGGCACGATGACGATGCACAGTCGCTTGGTGCCGTCCGATGCGGAGCTGGGCACGTAGGTGCCTCGAGGATCCAGCGAGGTGGCCGTAGCCGGGCTCGTGGTGGCGCCGACGACGAGCGTGCCGGTATCCCTGGCCAGGGTCGTCGACCACCCGACATGGGCGATCTCCGCGGCCTGGCGCACCACCATGGGCAACCCGAAGCGATCGGAGGTGCCGATCTCGACGGCCGTGCCGATGGTGCCTGAGACCTTCACGCGCTCGACCACGAAGAACGCCTTGGGGAAGGTCACCGTGCTGTTGTTCGGGCCTGCGCTTTGCGAGACGACGCGCTTGCCGGCCCGATCCCAGCCGTAGATCGTGAAGGTGAGGGACGAAAGGTTGCCGGACGAGTAGGCGGTCAAGCACCGGCCGAAGCTGTCGGTGCCGGCATCGATGTACGCCCGGCCGGTCGATGCGCTTACGAGCGCCCCATTAAGCGTGAGATTGCCGGCACCCGTGCGGGTCTGCGCCGCACAGATGCCGTCGCGATCGAGGGTCGGCGGCACGAAGTTGAGCGTCGCAAGCCGAGCCTTGACGCTCGGGCCCGTCCCGGTACCGGCCTTGCCTCCGATCGAAAACCCGTCTGATACGTGTGTCATGGCCGCTCCTCGCGCCTATCTCCGGTGATCGACGCTCAGATGCCGGTCGAGCCGAAGATGCAACGCGGGTTCTCGACGCCGCAGACATAACGCTCGGTCGACTTGTAGCGCATGTTCCCGGTGTCGAAATCGCCCTCCATGCCCTTCTTGATCGGCCGACGACGGTAGTGCTTCAGTCCATTCGGGCTGTTGGTCTTGATCCAGTAGCCGCTGGACTTGGTGGTGCGCGTCAACGAGATCGGATCATTGGGCAGAGAGTTGGTGTTCCGGATCGCGTTGATGTCGTTGTTGGCCGTCCCGCTCTGCAGGGTCGAGCGCAGGATCCGCAGCGCGTCGTACCAGATCTGCGGTGCCACGATCAGGTCCATCGCCTTCAGCGCGATGGGCAGGCCGCGGTCATCCTTGGCGAGCTTGATCTGGATCAACAGGCTCTCGAGCGCGGCCTCGCTCATGTCGGCCGGCGAGGGAGGCTGGTTGGACCAGGTGCCACCCACCGCGAACGGATGCGATCCGGACAGGAGCGGGACGCCGTCGCCCAGCGTGTAGCTGGCATTGTCCGAGCGATTGAAGATGTCCGCGTGGACATACTCCTTGGTCTCGTACATCGACTTCGCGAGGTGCTCGGCGAAGGTGGCGCCCAGGTTCAAGCTGGCGCTGTCTTCCACCATTTCCTCGGTGAGCCCGAAGCTCAGCCCGAAGGTGCGGTAGGTCATCCGCACCCGGTAGCTGATGCCGCCCTGGTCGGACGCCACGCCCATGCCCTCGGGCTTCTCGACGGCCAGGCCCAGGCCGTAGAGGAGCGTGGTTTCCTGGAAGCGGGCTCGCTGGCCCTCTTCCACGTCGAAGATCATCGACCACTCGGGCGGCAACCGGGCATAGGTGCCGTCGAAGATCTTGTTGAGCGTGGGCTCGACAAGGTCCGAGAACATCGAGGAGTTCATGTCCATCGCGTATCGTCCTGCTACTCAGCTCTCGGGGCCGGGATCAGATGGCGTTACCGGGCGTGCGCCCGAGGTTGATCTCATTGGCGAAGACGACGACCTCGGTGTAGGCGTCGCCCCAGTCGTTGCCCTGCTGGAGCAAGAGATCTTCGATCTTCCACTGTGCGGAAGCGGCGGCGCCGGCGATCGAGGAGACGCCCAGATAGGCGCCGCTGCGGCCGGACTTGGTGTTGATGGTGCCGGCGACGTGATCCATGCAGTCGCCGACCGCGGAACGGGCAACGGCCCCGTCGCAGACCACCTTGAACAGGTGGGTCTCGATGTCCCAATAGCGGACCCACGGCGGGTTGACCCATGTGGTACCGGCGACCCAATTCGGGCCGCTGCGCCACACGTCCGCATCTTCCGACGACCAGCCCGCGAAGACGGCCGAGATAGCCTCGCCGGCGGCGCACAAGGCGAAGGTGCCATCGGTGAGCATCTTGATCGGGTCGCCGACGCCGATCGAGGTATTGTAGCCGCTGGCGATCGCACCCCGCCGCACAAGGTCGGTGGGCTTTGCTCCGCCGAGACGGCGACGAACAGGCATGAAGCCGTAGGGCTTGAAGTCGACGGACACGAGCCATCCTCCGGGGTTACTGACCCGCGGCGGCTCGCATGCGATTGTCTTTCTTTCCCGGTCTGATGCGGTGTCAACCGCACAAAAAAAAGCCCGGCCGTGGGGCCGGGCACAGGTGTGAAGTCGGGCAAGCCTCTGTGGGGAGGCGCGCCGAGCCTAGGGCTACGTGGTCAGCAGTTCAACCACCTGGGTCTTGTCTTCCTCGACCCACGTGCCGAGCCGTTCCGCGTCGCGCGCATTGGTGAACTGACGCCGCGTCGCCTGGATCTGCTGGGTAGCACGATGATCCTCGGCCGCGCGCTTGAGGTCGCGCATATGCCTCGAGGTGCGCATGGCCACACAGTCGTTGTAGACGATGTTGCCGCCGAACCGGCCCTCGATCTGGACCAGCGAACGTAGGCGGCGCTGATCATCCTCGTTGGGCACCTCCTCGAGGGTGAAGTATTCCCAGGACAGACGGCCAGCCACCGACGCCTGGACGTTCTTGCGGTCATCCTGACCGCTGATCATGTGGCGTATCCACTTGTAGGCCCACTCGTCATCGTCGGCGGGCAGCCGCGGCATCGCCGGCTCGTCGTCGTCCAGGAACGGGTTGTGCTCGATCTCCTTCGCACGCCGGCGCCTCGCGTTCTCGCGGCGGCGCTCCGGATCGTCGCGCAGCAGGTCCTGCGGCTCGACCACACGGTTGCCGTGCTTGGGCATAGCCACGCGCGGCGTGACTTGCTGCGGCCCGCTTTCCTGGCTGGCTCCCGCGTACGGCGCCTCGCTCTCGTCGTCCGGATCGAGATCGATCTCGCGAGGCGGATCCGGCATACGCAGCCCGCCGTGCTCGGATGTTGTGGGGGCCGCGGGCCTGGTGCGTCCCTTCGGGGGGGTCTGATTAGCCACGACGCTGCCTCCTGTTGTTCTTGGCCATTACCGGGTCGTGGTACGCCTTGAATTCCGCCACATGCTCCGCGTTGTTGGGGTCGAAGTCGGGCTTCGCGTGCTGCTTCCAGATCTGGATCTGCGCCCGGTTGTAGGCGAAATCGCCCTCGCCCCGATCGTTGCCCCGGCTGCCGTCGCGCCCCCGGCCCGCGGTGCCTGGAACGTCCAGATCGTCGTCGTCGTCTTCCGCGGCGCCCTTGCGTGCCCGGGCCTTGGGCCCGCGAAAATGGTGCGGCAACTCCTTGCGCAGACGACGGTCGAGTTCCTCGAAGAACTCCGTATCGTCCGCCTGGTAGCCTTCCTGGATGAGCTGCTGCGACATTGCCCCGGCAGCCTTGCTCTTGAAGTCCGAAAGCTCGGGATCGTACCAGTCGTTGGCTTCGGCCCACTCCTCATAGGCCCGGTTGCGCTTGGGCCGCTGCTGCCCATCGGCTTGTGAACCGGCGGACCCACCTTGCTCTGCCTTAGCAGCGCGTACGCTGCCGTCGAGTTCGGCTATCCGCCGGTTCACCTCTTGGAGCGCCTCGAGTGCTTTGACCTCGGCATCCGAATCCTGATCGTCCTTGGCGGTGAGCCAGCGTTGGCGAGCCGCCGCTTGCTGGGCCTCCAAGGATCCTCTGGCCGCTGCCACGCGACTTTCCCAGACCGAGCTTTCGACCTGAGCGACACGCTCTTGCGTCGCCTCCAGCTCTCGGCGCAGCCTTTCGTTTTCGCGCTGCAGTCGCCGCTTCCGACGGCGCTCCTCACTGACGGTCCCTCCGGCAGCACCTCCGCCGTCCCCATCGGGGTCGTCGTCGCGCGTACGCCCGCTGCCGTCGTCAGTGCCGCTACCGAAACGCACCCGCCCGCTGGAGGGACTGTCCATCGGGAAGGTGAACGTTCCGAGTAGATCCTCTAACTCTGCCATCTGTGTGCCTCACATTATTGGATCAGCCGGCGGGTTTGCCGGCCGAGCCCACGGTGCAGGCCACGGATGGACGCACCGTGTTACACCTGCGGCTAGGCCGCCTGCTCGAGGAAACCGATCACCTTGCCCACGTGGCCCTTGCGCAGCAGGTCCACGGGCTTGCCGCCGAGCGGATCGCAGCGCTCATCGAGCCACTTGCGCTTGGCTGCACTGTCGGCACCCCAGATCAACGATAGGCATACCAGCAGCCGGTGGTGATCCTCGCAGCCGGTGTCCGTGACATAGGTGTCCAGCTCCTGCGCCTGGACGACGCTGGCCTGAGCGAACGGATCGTAGGGCGTGCCATCCGCCAGGACGTACCCACCCGACGCTGGGTCTGCAGCCCCCTCGAGCTTCTCGCCGATCGGATCGTCGATCACCATCAGCATCGGCTCGCCGGTCCGCTGCGGCAGGTCCCACAGCGGATGCTTGCTGTAGTCCTTCCGCGCCTCGGGATCTTGCACGACGCGCTTGGGGTCCGGACGGTCCAAGCGATCTTCCGGCACGTTGTAGTAGCCGCCGATCGATTCCGGCTGCCGAGCCACGATCACTTCCTGAGTGTAATCCTGCCCGACCGCGATCATGGTACGGCAGTGCTTCGGCAGCGGCTGGCGCAGATCGACGGGCTCGATCGAGAAACCGTACCGGGCCGCGCGCCTCTCGGCGCCAGATAGCCCTTCGGGGCCGCAGTAGACTGTCTCACCCACCAGGTAGCCCGTCTCGTTGTCCGGAACCAGTGGATTGGGACGACCCAGAAGCGAGCCCAGAAGGTCCCTCTGGAATCGCTGGACAACGGCCCTGCCGAACACCTGCTTCCATGCCTGCTGCAGCGACGGCCAGTCCTGCCGCTTCTCGAGCGTGCGGCTGGTGCCAAGCGCGCCGGCGCCCACCGTTTTTGCCGGCAGCGCGGCAAGGTCGCTGTGCTGGTGGACCTGGAAGCTGGCGAACTTCAGAGCCTCCTCCAACTCACTCTCCCGCGTGGGAGCCGGCGCCTCGCCGACCTGGTAGAAGAACTGGCCAGTCCAGTCCTCTTGGCTTGGGTAGGGGCTGAAATGATAGCGGCTTGGACTGAAGGCCGGCGGCTCGGGAGCGAAAGCCTGGGCCTTGTTCGCCACGGAGCCGTTCTCGAGGAACGCGATCCTCGGCAATTTCCGCCCGGAGCGGGCATAATAGCGCTCGAGGAAGCCGTCTTCGACGAAGACGGTAGACGTCCTTCCGTGGCAGCTCGACTTGATCATGAAGATAAACCCGGACAGGTCGCCTGCGCCAATAGGCACGCGCTTGTGGGTGCATTCGATGACCTCTCGATTGCACTTCAGGCACTTCGGCAGCGTTTCCTTGCCCTCAGGGGAGAAATCCCCATGCCAGTGCCAGTAATAGGCGCCCTTGTTGGCAACGAGACTGTCATAGTAGCTTCGATGGAAGTCGGGCCGGCTCTCCGCCAGGTCCCGGATCTTGAACGCCTCCTCCGATGAGCAGGGCCTGCCTTCCCGCGTGAAGGCAGCATACGGCAAGGTCCGCCCGGTCGCGGCCTGGAAGTCCTTGAGGAATTGCTCGGTGACAGCCATGGACGAGGTATTGCCGTGGCACCGCGAGTTAAACTCCAACACCTCCCCGTTGAAGCTCCCTACGGTCTGGACCGAATCCACGGTCTTGTTGCACTTGGCGCAGGTCGGCAAGAAGAGCGAGTTCATACCACGACATCCCTCACGCTGAGCACTCGGGCGGAAACTTCGTTGAAGTTCAAGAGGCGGTAGATCGCCTGCCCGACATCGGGCTCCTCGGACGACTTCTTGCCCGGTCCCACGTAGCGATTGCTCGTGAACTTGGGCAGCAGGACGAAATCGCCCGGGAGGTACCACGGCGCTCCATGCAGCCGCGTGCCGGACAGCTCGTCCCAGAACGCGAGGTGCCCAAGGCTGACCACGCGGCCCATGCGCTCGGTGAAGGTGTCCGTGTCCTGGACCTGCTGCGGCACGATGATGTTGCCGATCTTCGCCCGCGGCCCGCGGTGCTGCACCAGCACCAGCCGGCCCATCGGCTGGAACGGGATCGGCGATGCCGGGAACAGGTCCAGGAGCTGCTGCAGGTGCCAATCGGTGGCGTCGGGTAGTGCCTCCTTCATGCTCAGGGTCGGCGGATCGACCATGCCATAGAGCTGCTCCATGTCGTCGATCATGAAGGGCTTTTGCCCGGCATCGGATGAACCCTCACGGGAGGTAGCTACCGTCAATGGTGTCCGGCTCATGTTGTGTCGCCTCGACAGGTGGTTGATAGTCGTCGACCTCCCCGAACACAGACTTGTCCAATTCCTCGACGAGCTGGATAGCCTCGCGGAACGCCTCACAGCGTCCTCGAGCCTTGCACGTGTCGGGAAGGGACAGGTTGGTCTCGAGCGCGTCTCTGGATCCCTCGACCTTTTCGTCGAGAGAAGCCAGGAGACGCTCGATGAAGGGATGCGCCAAGCGGCGTCCTTTCCGGGGGTTAGACCCGGTCGGCTATATCACCGGCGCTTTTTGCCCGCCACAGGCTTGCGCCCTGCGGTTGCCGGCGCCGGCTTGTTCCTCTCTTGCACCGTTTTCGCCGCAATCTCCGCCGCGGCGATGCGCTCGCGCGATGCCGCAGCCTCGCGAGCGGTCTGCAGCTTGGTCGCCTCGGCCAGGTTGTGCTGGTCCTGCTTCGCGCGGATCTCGATCAGCTTCGCCTGCAACTCGGCCGCGATGATGTCCTTCTGCGCCGCGACCTTGACGCCTTCGATCTCCTTCGTGGCCTCGACCTTGATGTCGGCCTCCTCGCGGTGGGCCTGCGTCTTCGCCTTCTCGGCCTCGACCAGGGCCTGCACGCCAGGCTCCGCCGGAGGCTGCACCAGCGGCCGCAACATCTCGATCCACTTGAGGTACCACTCGCCGGCGTCGGCTGGCTTGGCGGCCTGGTTGGCGGGCGCCGACGGTGCGTTGGTCGCCATCTTGCCGGCGAGCGCCAGCGCCAGCGCGCCGTAGGTCAGGTGCTCCTCGATGTGCGCCAGCAGCGGTACCGCCATCGGGCTCATGAGGACGTTCGGCAGCGACAGGCGCGCAAGGTGCACGATCAGGTGGATGTCGTGGTCCTGCGTCGGCCCGGCCTCGATCCGAGCGCCCTGCGACAGCTTCAGGTTCTCCGAGAACGGGTCGCCCGGAGGCAAGGGCGGCGGAGGCTCCGGGAACAGGCTTTCCGGCTCGGGCAGCTTCATGCCCTTGGCCGCATCGAGGTAGGCGCCGCGCAGGTCGACCTCGATGCCGTCCATGCGGGCGTTGCGCGCCAGATCGAGCCGCGCTTGGTGCTGCATCGTCCGCTGGATGGCGGAGTGCGTGTGCGGGTCGCTGACCGGCTGCACGCTGATCGACACGTTGAAGTCGCCGGGCTCCGCCGGCCCGCCCGGCTCCTCCGGCGGCCCCGGCACGCGCACCATGGGCGCATCGGACGGCAACAGGCTGAGCTGCTGCGAGAGCGTCGCCCGGTTGATCTTGTAGAGCGCCTTGAGCTCAAGATCCTGGACGGCATGCAGTCGCTGGTAGATCGCCGAGAACACGCGGCTCGCCTCGTCGAGGCGCGCCATGGTCGTGCCCACGGGCACGTTCGCGTTGCTCTCGGCGACCTCGGCCAGTGCCACCGAGGCGAACTTGCTGGCGCTGTCGGCCAGGAACTTCAGCAGCTCGAACAGGACTTCCGACGGCCCCTCGTGCGGATCCTGCATCAGGACCTTGCGGATGTCGTCGATCGCCGCCGGCGCCTCGATGTCGACCCACTGCCCCGGTGACCGCTCGATCGTCTGGGCGCTGGTCCGCGCGCCCTTCAGCTTGAAGCCGCCAACCGCGTTCTGCCAGTGCCCGGTGTCCAGCAGCGCCCGCAGCGCGCCCGTGGCGGCAATCGATAGCCCGCCGATCAGGTGGTACAGGCCGATGCCGTAGACGCCGCGCCAGGGGAATGCCTTGTAGTGGTGCAGCAGTTGGAAGCGCTCGCGAACCGGATCCAGCTCGGACCAGTTGCGGCGAATGGCGACGATGCAGCGCGACGCCTTGCAGACCGTGACCAGGAACTCGCTTTCCATGGGCCGGCCCTTGGGGTCCAGCTCCAGGCCAGGGATCGCGCGCTTCACCTGGCACTCGTAATAGATCAGCGGCTCGTGCTCGAGGATCTGCTCGCCGTCCGGCTCGATGCCGGTGACCCGGTCGGTGGCAGAGACGACGTTGCTGCGGCCCTCATAGTCCGGTGCGCCGAAATCGTGGTCGGCCCAATCCCTGGAGCGGACATGCTCGCGCACGTCCGACGGCAGCTTGCGCAGGACCTCGGCGACCAGCGGCGACGTCATGTGATCGCTGGCCGCGTACGGGATGATCACGTCCTCGGCCGGGATGTAGGCGGCACGCGGCCGGCGCAGCGAGCGATCGTACCACAGCTTGAAGAAGGTCGAGCCCTCCGGCCCGACCATCATGAGCGCCCGTTCCTTCTCCGAGCGCCACTCGCGGATTTGCGTCGTGCACTGGTAGTTCATGAAGGATTCGACGCGGTCGCAGCGGTCGACCAGGTCGGGCGTCTCGTCCCCGATGATGACCGTCTTCGCCGGTCCGGACGGCGGGCATAGCTGCGCCGAGGTTCGCGCCTGCAGGTCGACGCAGGCTTGGGCGAAGGCCGGGTGCACGACCGCCGACGAGCCCTTGAACGGTGTGTTGCGCATCGGGCTGCCGGTGCGGTCGAAGCCGAGCCGCTTGATGCCGTCGGCCATGGCCCGCATCCACGGCGCCCTCGAGCGCGCTGCCGACTGCACCTCGCGCAACAGGTCATTGGCCAGCTTGTCGAGCGCGGCCGGCTTGACCAGCGCCAGCAGGTTGTCGCTGTGCCTCACCGGCATCGGCGGCGGCATGATGTCCCGCTTGCCCAGGCGCATGAGCGTCTTGAGGTCTTTCTCGCTGACCCCGTCCTCGCCCAGCGACCGGTCCAGATCGAATTCCATGGGCAGGAGCATGGTGGCCGACATCGGGCTGATCTCTTCGTCCCGATCGTCGCCCCCCATCGCCCGACGGGATCCCAGACCGCCACGCCCGGCACGCTGGACCGTCTCGGCCGTCCGTCGTGCCCCGCTACTGCGTCCCGCCATGCTCTGTCCTCAGGTGGTGACGTGGCACCACATGCCACCGTCCGCCGTGTTGTCGCCGTCCGCATCGAGCACCCAAATGAAAAGCGCCCCGCCCTTCGCATTCAGCGTGATCGTGCTTTGCGCCCGGATGAGGTTCGGCTCACTCGGGACGATCTCGAGGTCCTGGAGCGACGCAGGATCCACGTGGATCGCCATCATCTGCCCCTCGAAATTGCCCGCCGTGAAGGCGGTGATCCTCGAGCCCGACGCATTGGCGGTGACCATGATGCTGATCACCCGGGCCATGCTCTTGCCCGGGCCGACGGTGACGTCACCCGATGAGCTGACCCGGATCCGCCGGCCGTTGTTGCCGACCCGACCCTCCTTGGCCGTGACATTGGCCGTCCAGACCGTGCCGGCTGGTGGCGTCGGCACCCCGTCCGTGCTGGTCGGCATGGTGTCGGCCTCGACCACCGCATGCGCCGTGATCGGCTCCAGATAGCCGGTCTCGGCCGCGAGCCATGCGGTCCAGGGCCGCGTCTCGTTGACCACCTTCAGGTCCAGCTCGACGCTGATGCCGGTATCCTCCCAGGTCAGGAACCGGTAGGTGCCGCCGCTCGCGTCGACGATGTCGGCCTCCGCCTGGAGCCGCAGCGTGCTGTTGGCCGAGCCTGGCACGAACGTCACCGCCCTGTGGGCCGCTGCCGTCGCCCGGTGCTTGATGGTCAGGCCGGCAACCTTGCCGCGGCTGTAGGAGTAGACCCGGTTGGCATAGAACGCGGTCGTGTCGACGTGCAGGCCGCGGATCTCATAGTCGACCACGCCATCGTCGGCCGCCTCGAGCGCCTCGGCCGTCGCCGAGACCAGGAAGCCGTCGCCGTCGCCCTGATAGTCGCTGTCGATGATCTGGCGCAGGCAGCCGACCTCGCTGGCGTACTCGCGCTTGAGCAAGTAGCCGATCGCCACGTCATAGGCTTCGCACTGCACCGCTCGGCAGTTGCCGCGCATCTGGAAACCGCTGTAGCCCGATCCCTCGCCGTCGTAGCCCCCGAAAGCTTTGCAGCCGAAAAAGGTGACCCCGTCGGCATCGCTGTGACTGTCGAAGGCCGATGCGTTGCAGGCCACGCCAACGGCGCCGATGATCTGCGCCGCGGCCGTGCGGCCATTGACCAGCGGATCCAGGCCGGCGCCGGCGCCCGTGGTCGACGTCCACACATGGCGCACGTCGGTGCCGCGCAAGCCCAGGTGGATCGAGCCCTTGGTCCCGGTCTCGCGGATCCCGTAGCCCGGGATGCCCTTGGTGACGACCGCGTTCCGGAAGCGCTTGAACGCCAGGCCTTGCGAGACCGAGCGCAGGCAGCCAGCCAGGCGCAATCCGGTGTCGGCGCCATCGCGCATGCGCAGGTTGGACAGCACCGGCTCCGTGGCGCCGGCGATCCGCACATACTCGAAGCTCCAGTCGTTGGTGACCAGGTCCGGCCACTCGGCCGAGAAGTTCAGGTCCCGCAGGAAGATCGATTTGTCGTGCCCCTGATCCAGCACATAGAGCCGCGGGCTCATCGGCATGGTGAACTCGTACCGGAGCCGGCAGCTCAGGTAGATGTAATCGCCGATGATGCCGATGACGTAGGCGAACTCGCCTTGGTAGCTGTCCGCAATCCCGCCGATGGGCAGGTCTTGCGAGACGATCTTGACCTCCATGCCCACCGAGATCTCGGCCGCGTCCTCGGGCGATAGCTGCAGCCGCGAGACGATGCTGTCGCTGCTGTTGGCGCCGGCGAAGTCGAACACCGAATCGACGATGGCCAGGACCACGTAGTCGGCAGCCGGCGCGATGTTGATGTCGATCAGCCGATTGCCCACGGGCGGCCCCGCCACGTGCAGCCGTCCCCCGCCTTGCGTGAGCAAGCCCTTGGCGCAGGAGATCACCGAGGTCGGGATCAGCTTGTACTGGCCGCGCAGCTCGCACCGGAAGCCGCCGTCGCTGGCCGTCTCGATCGCCTCCTTGACGTAGTCGAACGCGTCCTCGACCCCGGTTGGATCGGCGCCCAGCGCCTCGGGCGTGATGATCTGCGCCGTCGAGCCGCTGAGATCGGCCATCGCCTCGAGGAGCGGCTGCGCCCGCTTGTGGCCATCGATCGGCGGATCCAGGCGGAGGTCCTGCGCGGACACGGTGCCATCGAAGCGGCCGGCGCGGGCGAGGCTGCTCATGTCAGTTGCCCGCCCAGACCAGCTCGCGGATCAGGACGACCTGCACATTAAGCGTTCGCGTCGCCAGTTGGGCGTTGGTCGAGTAGAAGCGCACCCACCTCGCGTGCTGGAAATTGGTTTCGCGGACCCGGATCATCCTCGATGCAGCCGCGGTGATCAGGTACTGCTGCCCCTCGTCGTCATAGGTGGGCTGGAAGTCCCCGACGTCGTTGGGGCATTCCTCGACCGCGAGATTGGCGGTGTCCCAGACCGCCGGCATCCAAATCCGCAGGATGGTGCTGTCGATGAGCTTGATGGGCGCGCACGGTGTCGTGCCCAGCAGCGTTAGCGGGACCATTTGCGCCATGTTGCCGTGCTCCTTATGCCGCCACGCCGCCGGCTGCCCTGGCGCGCCGCCGCGCCGCCAGTGCCGAGACCTGACCCAGGTTGATCGTGAGAGGAGCCCGGCCGCGCCGATCCGGGATCACCGATCCATTGTGGCGCCCGAAGCTCGGCCAGTAGCTCAGCAGGGACGCCGGCCGCACCCGGCTGGGGACAGCGCCGGCCGAGATCGCCTTGATCTCGGCATCGTCGAGCGCCGCGCCCCAAAGCGCCGCATAGTGGACGACCCCGCTCAGCGGGTTGGACGCCGAGCTATCGTCCTTCATGCCGAAGGACAGGCGGTTCACGCCAGTCGGCACCCGGCTCGTGGTGTTCGTGCCCTTGTTGGCGAAGTCGCCGTTCAGGACCCCGGTGCGATCGACGTCCGAGACGGCCACGCCCACGAAGTATTGCGGCACGTTGAGCGTGACCGTGTTGGTGCACTGCGCCTGGACGGTCGACCCGGCAGCACAGTTCCACCAGACCGTGCCGTCGGTGTTGACCTGGATCCTCCAGTTCTGGCTCGTCGTGCCGGATGCCGCCATAACCCAAGGGCACTGCGTCGCCGCGAGGCTGCTGGTCTGGAAGACGCAGAGGATCGTGAACGGCGGCACCGTGAGAAAGCCCGTCGTGGCCCGGGCGTAGGCCGACGCGTTGTCGAACAGCCAGCCGCTCATCGCTCAGACCTCGACCAACTGGATGCCCGGCACCCATAGCTCGGCGTCGCCGGTGGCGTTGCTGCCGACCGAGGTGTCCCGCCGCACCCGCAGGCAGAATTGCTCGCCGGCCAGCACGCCGTCGATCTGGGCAGCGGTGAAGTCGATGTCGGTGTAGGCGGTATAGCCGCTCGTGCCTGGCACGGCCGTCGTGGTCGACTGGTAGGTGTAGGTCTTGGACCCGTCGACGTCGTGGGCCGCATCGAACCGGCGGAATGCCGCCTGCCACTTCACGTTGCCGGCCACCGCCGATGTGGCCGTCCACGGCAGCCGCAGCTTGAGCGCCTGGCCGACGAAGTGGCGGCTCATCGTGCCGATGAGATCGAGATACTCGACCGTGGTGTCATCGAAGTCCCAGACCTCGAAGCCCTCGGCCGGCGTGCTGCCACCTGGCCGCACATCCACCGTCGCGTAGGCCGTCGCCGGCGGGCTCGGCAGGAAGCCGCTGGCCAGGACCAGCGTGCCCATCCCCAGCGTCGCCCTGGCCGCTGCAGCCGAGGTATCGGCCAGCAGCCCACGCATGTAGCTCGTGAGCGTGGTGACGTCGGCTGCCGTGGTGCTCGTGAAGTAGGGCATCGTGTTGGCAGCGGCCGTCACGCCCAGCAGCGACCGTGCCGCAGCAGCGAAGTTGGCCAGCGCCGCGGCGCCCGATCCGGTCCAGTAGCTCAGCCGATCGGCTATTGTGGTCTGCCCGGCGATCGCTGCGAGGTTGGCGTTCGCAGCCTGGACGTTGGTACCGATCACCAGGCCGAGCGTCGCCCGCTGCGCCGCCGCATCCACGTCGTCGAGCAAAGCCCGGCCGGCTGCCGTGAAGTTGACCAGGGCTGCCGTGGTCGGGCTGTCGAAATAGGGCAGCCGATCGGCGGCAGCGGTGAGCGCCAGCAGCGACCTTGCTGCGGCCGCAAAGTTGGCCAGCGCCATCGTCGTAGCACCGGACAGGTAGGGCAGCTTGTCCGCGGCCCCGCTCAGGCTCGCCACAGCATTAAGCAGCGCCGCCGCTGTGACGTTGGTTCGCGTGTTGCCGGCATCGTCGACCGCAGTGAACGCGGAGCCAACGAAGTTGAGCTTGGAACGCTCGGTGAGATCCGAGCCCTCTTCCTGGACGATGATCGAGCCGCCGCCGCCGGCCAGCACCAGCGCCTCGAGCACGCTCTGCAGATCGCCACCAGGGAGTGAGCCGGTATCCTCGACGGAGATCAGCGAGGCAGGCTTGGAGGCGCGAGGCAGCCTCCGCCCCTGAAGGAACGACAGTGCCATGGCGCATTACCCTTTCGCGGCCGTTACCGCAGAACCCGGGACATCGGCAGGACCTTGAGCGTGCAGTCGACGTCACTGCCCTGCGAGCCGTAGAGGAACCTGAGATACTTGATGTCCTGGAACGACCGCTCGTCGAAGCGGACGCACGTGCTCTCGGGCACGTCCGGCACGGTCCAGACCTTGCCGTCCTCGCCGGTGAACACCCCCCACGGCCCCGCCTCGAGGTGGGCAATCTCCGCGGTGATGTCGGCCGTGGTGGCGCCCGCTGGGATCAGCAGCTCGAGCGCGGTGAGCCCGGTCAGATCGAGGCGCGGGCCGGCCCCTCCGCCGGATGGGATCGTGAACGGCAACAGTTTGGCGTTGTTGGTGCCCATCGGCGGCGCCCTCGGCTGGGATTACGAGCCGTAGGCACTCTCCGGCCTTGGCTCCTCGCCCCCATCGGATGCAGTCCGGTCATGATCGGTATCAAGCTCCAGGAATCCGATGTCCCGAAAGCGCTTCACGGCCTGCGTTGCTGCGTCGACGTGGTCGTCCGCCTCGCCCGCCGGGAAGATCGCGCACTGGTGCACGACCTCCTCCGCCCAGGTCGGCAGGA
>ERZ650303.1-NODE-1-length-76787-cov-10.387035_pt1 | contig 76787 bp, 65 predicted proteins | sample MGYA00376239_ERZ650303 | MGnify/ENA primary metagenome ERZ650303 (study PRJEB26733, sample SAMN07839262) | wastewater metagenome | biome: small river; feature: stream; material: water | place: USA: North Carolina | collected 2016-04-05 ... | reverse complement strand
CTCGCGACCCCAACCTTGGCAAGGTTGTGCTCTACCAACTGAGCCACATCCGCGTGCCTTCTTTCGAAGACTTAGATACTCTAACCCAAGTTCAAGTTCATCGCAAACTCAGGCTGGGTGTTTTGCGTTTAGTTTTTCCAAGTCCAGCGCGGATCAGTGCCTGCGTAACCGACCTCGCCGTGCATGACCAGATCAACTCCGGCAATTTCATCTGTGCTCGTAACTCGGAAGCCAATAGTTTTTTGAATAACCCAGCCAATTGCATACGAGAGGACGAATGCGTAAACCATTACTACGGCAACACCGACCGCCTGCTTGCCAAGTTGATCGGCTCCATGACCAAGCACCAGGCCAACATTCTGACCAAATAGACCGATCCAAAGGGTGCCGACAATGCCACCAACGAGGTGAATGCCGACAACATCGAGTGAGTCATCGAAACCCAGAACAAACTTGAGTTCAATCGCATAGGCGCAAACGACACCGACCACAACGCCCAGGGCTAGCGCCCAAATCGGGTCCAGGTAGGCGCAAGATGGAGTAATAGCCACAAGACCAGCAACGGCGCCGGATCCGGCTCCAATTGACGTTGGCTTACCGTGCGCGAGTTTTTCGTAGACAACCCAGCTCACTAGCGCGCCTACGGGCGCGGCCAGAGTGTTTACAAAGGCCAGTGCAGCGATACCGTCGGCGGCGAGCTCAGATCCCGCATTAAACCCGAACCAACCAAACCAGAGAATCGCCACCCCGATGAGCACCAAAGGTACGTTGTGTGGCGCATGCATTCCCTTGGTGAAGCCAAATCGCTTGCCCAGGACCAAAGCGAGAGCCAAGGCTGAGGCGCCTGACGCCACTTCGACTACGGTTCCTCCCGCAAAGTCCATTACGCCGATGTTGTAGACGAGCCACCCGCCGTCTGATATCTTTCCGTCAACCACAGAGAAATTGAAGATCCAACCTGCGACTGGAAAGTAAACGAGAGTTGCCCACAGACCGGCGAAAACCATCCAAGACCCGAAGCGAGCTCGGTCAGCGATTGCTCCCGAAATAAGCGCGACAGTGATGACAGCGAAGGTGCCTTGAAAACCGGCAAACGCGAGGTTAAATCCTTCGCCAGCTTGAGCCTGATCGATGACGTCACCCAGCCATAACTTTGCTAGGTCAATACCGAAAAACCCATCTAAGCCAATAAATTGGCCAGCACCTGCAGCTCCAAACGACATTGCGTAGCCATAAACAACCCAGATCACGCCAATGAGTCCAAGCGAGCCAAAAGACATCATCATCATGCTCACAACGCTCGACGCGCGAACTAGCCCTCCGTAGAAGAAAGCGAGCCCAGGTGTCATAAAGAGCACCATTGCCGAACAGAGGATAAGGAACATCGTCGTGTTCTGGTGGTTCATTTGTTTCCTTTCAGTAAACGCACCAAAAGGAGAGCCCCTCGCGGGACTCTCCTATTGGCTTAGTTAGAAGCTAACCTCTGTCTGCACCAAACGCGTAGGCCTCTTCACCGTGAACAACGGTGTCAATGCCTGCGATTTCATCTTCAGCCTTGACTCGGAACCCAATCGTCTTTTCTACCGCGAATCCGATAATCAGGGCTAGAACGAAGCTATAAACAAGAACCGCTGCAGCACCAAGTGCCTGCATAGCCAGCTGGTGGAATCCGAAGCCGAATACTGCTCCTACTCCGTTACCAAACAAGCCGATCCATAGAGTTCCGACAATGCCGCCGACGAGGTGGATTCCAACTACGTCGAGTGAGTCATCGAAGCCAAGTGAGAACTTCAGGTCGATCGCTAGCGCACAGAGCATTCCGGCAACCAAGCCGAGGGCCATTGCCCAAATTGGGTCAAGCGAGGCACACGCCGGGGTGATGGCTACGAGTCCTGCGATAGCACCCGAACCGGCACCAATTGAAGTTGCCTTACCGTGCTTGATCTTCTCGATGATGATCCAACCGAGCATCGCGGCAGCCGGAGCAGCCAGGGTGTTGATGAATGCGATTGCGGCCAAGCCATCAGCTGCGAGCTCAGAACCTGCATTGAATCCGAACCAACCGAACCAAAGAAGTGCGACACCAAGAAGGGTAAGTGGCACGTTGTGTGGTTGGGTGATTCCCTTGCTGAAACCAAAACGCTTGCCCAAAACGATTGCTAGCGCTAGTCCTGCAGCACCTGCGTTGATGTGCACAGCAGTTCCACCGGCGAAGTCGATTACGCCAAGCCCATAGACGATCCAGCCACCATCGACAACCTTGCCGTCTTCAAGAGTGAAGTTGAACACCCAGTTAGCGACAGGGAAGTAGACGATTGTTGCCCAAAGACCTGCGAATACCATCCAGGCACCGAACTTAGCACGGTCTGCAATTGCGCCCGAAATCAGTGCAACGGTGATGATCGCAAAAGTTGCCTGGAAAGCAACGAAAGCTAGCTGCGGGAAAGCGCCGGTTGGCGCTGCAGCGTCAGCTACCTGAGCCGTGAGACCGAGGAACGATGTGTCGATGCCGAACCAGCCATCAATTCCGAAGAAGGTTTCGGAACCCGCGTTTGAGAATGAAATTGCATAACCGTAGAGCACCCACAGGACAGCGATTAGTCCGAGTGATCCAAAGCTCAGCATCATCATGCTCACAACGCTCTTGGCCTTGACCATACCGCCGTAGAAGAACGCGAGTCCAGGAGTCATGAGCAGCACAAGGGCTGCTGAAATTAGTACGAAGGCCGTGTTGCCCTGATCCATTTGTTTGCCTCTCTCTAAGTAAACAAAATGTGGCCAACGATTGCGTGGCTACCCGATAAGTGTCGGGCACATAGGTTTCAGAGGATGACGCGTTATGTTTCGGGCTTGTAAAAAATTAGCCGCGTGTAGTCATAGCACCGATGCGAGAGACAGCCCGGAGGTATTTCTTTCTGTAGCCACCGGAAAGGTACTCAGGTGAGAAGACCTGAGTGAGAGGGTGGCCCGATCCACGAAGCGTTATCTGTGCCTCGTAGGCGCGGTCCACAAACGCGACGAATCTGAGTGCATCAACCTGGTCGGTCAGCATGTGCACATCTTCAAGGGCCACTCCGTTTACTCCGCGAAGCAATCGCCCGTATCGGGAAGGGTGAATCTTGCTGAGTGCAGATAACAAATCCGAGAAATTGTCGACGGCTGTATCAGATTCGCTCCTGCCATTTAGCCAAGACGATAGTTCCTCAGCGGTCATTTCAGTCGGGGCAACGTCAACCGGGCGATGGCGGTGATCCTCTCCATCGATTCTCAGGATGTCAAAACGGTCGGCAATTCCATGAATTTCGCGGGCGAAGTCGGCTGCCGCGAATCGACCTTCACCGAGTGCGTTCGGAGGAGTGTTGCTAGTTGCAGCAAATTTCACCCCGTGCTTCTCTAGTTCGTTAAGCAGGCGAGACATCATCATGGTGTCTCCAGGGTCATCCAACTCGAACTCGTCGATGCATACCAGCTGGAACCTGCTCAGCGCCTTCACAGCCTCAGCAAAACCTAAGGCACCAATCAAGCTCGTGTACGCGATGAAGCTGCCAAACGCCTTTTTACCTTGGAAACTGTGCCAGATCGCGGCAAGTAGGTGAGTCTTTCCAACTCCGAATCCACCGTCTAGGTATACCCCGGTCGCGTCAATTCGGTTTGATTTTCCAAAAAGGCGTTTTTTAGAGCCACCGGTACCGAATTCTTCACATCTCTTCTGCGCGATTGCTTGCGACTCATACTCGACGTGCGGAATGTAGTTTTTGAAAGTAGCAGCTTCGAACTCGCGTGGAGGGACAAGCTCAGCCAGCAGTTCTGAAACCGTCGCGTGTGGTTGACGAGACGCGAGAGACTGAAAAGATCCTGGCTTAGTTGACAATTATTACCTTGCGGGATGACGTGAGCGCGAAGTGCGCTTAACCTTGATGTATTGCCTTCAAGTCTAATAACCAAGGGAAACAACTCTTATGCCGATCGCGCCAGATTCAAACCCGAAATTCAACGAGTACGCACATCCAGATGCACTCGTCAGCACCGAATGGCTTGCTGCAAATCTCGGCAGCGAGGGACTGGTCGTTGTTGAATCTGACGAAGATGTGCTGCTTTACGAAGTCGGTCACATCCCGGGTGCCGTAAAGATCGACTGGCACCTCGACCTCAATGACCCAATCACTCGTGATTATGTCGATGGAGTTGCCTTCAAGGCACTAATGGAGAGATCGGGAATCAGTCGCGACACGACAATCGTCATCTACGGCGACAAGAGCAACTGGTGGGCGGCATACGCACTTTGGGTATTCAAGTTGTTCGGTCACGAGGATGTGCGACTGCTTGATGGCGGTCGCGAGAAGTGGATCGCCGAAGGTCGAGAAATCACACGCGATGTTGCTGCAGTAGCACCAGGCGAATACCCGCTTGTTGTTCGCGACGACAGCAAGATTCGTGCTTTCCGTGACGACGTTTTATCGCACTTTGGAAACCCTCTAATCGATGTTCGAAGCCCACAGGAATACTCCGGCGAGCGAACCCACATGCCTGATTACCCAGACGAAGGTGCCCTTCGCGGTGGACACATTCCATCGGCTGCCTCGGTTCCATGGGCAAAGGCTGCCGGAGAACTGGGTGTGTTCCGGTCACGCGCTGAATTAGAGGAAATCTACCTAAATGGCGCTGGATTGAAAGCCGGAGACAACGTAATCGCCTATTGCCGAATCGGTGAACGTTCGAGCCACACCTGGTTCGTCTTGAACTACTTGCTCGGCTTCTCGGGAGTGCGCAACTACGACGGTTCATGGACAGAGTGGGGCAGCCTCGTCGGCGTTCCGATTGCCAAGGGAACCGAACCTGGTCTCGCGCCGTCACCTCGATAAGCAATGTTGCAATCTCTCGAGGATCTGATTGATGATTTCAATTCAATCGGCGTAAAAGATCGACTGACACTCCTATTGGAATACTCGGATAACCTTCCTGAGTTGCCGCCAAAGTACTCTGATCACCCCGATCTTCTGGAGCGCGTTGAAGAGTGCCAGTCCCCCATTTATCTCTTTGTTGAAGTTGATGGCTCTTCGAAAGTTAACCTGTTCTTCAGCGCGCCCGCTGAAGCGCCGACCACGCGAGGGTTTGCCAGCATTCTTCACGAAGCTCTGGATGGCAAAACCGCCGAAGAAGTGCTTGCCGTAGATGAGGACTTCGCAAACCGCATTGGTCTAGCCGAAGCTGTGTCACCACTTCGAATGCGCGGCATGCGCGCCATGCTTCACAGAATCAAGCGACAGGTTCGCGAGAAATCTCCGATTTGAACGAGTCCGTGATTCCAGACAGATCGGGTGACTCCGGCCGCGTGACACTCTTTCACGTGGTAAGTGTCGATGGAGATTACGTTGACGAATACGGAAGCTCACGAGGTGTTTCCAATGCCGCAGACCTCGGAATCCTGCTCCAGGCTAGATCCGACAACGATGTAGCAATCACTGGCGGCAAAACGGCTAGAGCAGAGAAGCTGAAGTCAACTGCGAGGTGTGCACTCTGCTTGGTTTCAAATTCGATGACTTCCCTTTCCCTACCTCTTTTGGCGCCTTCAGATGGGCAATGTGTGCTTCTAGCATCATCGAACCCAGAACTCTTAGCAGCCGCGTCTGGGAAAGCAGGAATTGACTGCATCACACTAAGCGATGGATTGCCCTTGGCTAGGCAGTTGGTTGAATCGCTCCGCTCTCTTGGGCTGCAAAAGATCTTGCTGGAGGGAGGACCACAGCTAATCCTCGCTTTTGCTGCACAGATCGACGAAGTTCATCTAACGGTGACTGGCTCGGACTCGGAAATGAGCCTTGAAGCAGCCCGAGGCTTAGTCAGCGGAATTTCTTATCTACCGAAGACAAACAACTCACTGACCATAAATTTCGACGGGGTCAACAACTACCTCGTCTGGCTGCCCAGCGGCGTGGCAGCTCAAAAGTAGCTGTCGCGAACAATATCCTTATTTAGTGATTGAGTTCAAAGCGCAAGATGCCTCCTCGGCGGAATTTCGTCTTGCTCTCGAATCTCTGCGTGGAGCTGACATTCGTGACGAACTGATCATCGAAGAAATTGCCGCTCCACCAAATCTAGCCACAAATGCAATCGCCTTTTCGGCCAGCATTGCAGCCCCAGCGGTCGAGGATGTATCCACTGACCTCGGAACTGGAAGATTTGTTCTGCTTTGGGAACCCCAGGAGCAGGAGGGATGGGCGAGCCGCTTTCGCGTGATTTGCTTCGCTAAATCGCCACTTGAGACAAACATTGGTGCCGATGAATCAATTTCCGATGTCTCTTGGGCCTGGCTAACTGAAGCCCTTGAGAATCGATCTGCTGAGTTCACTGCCGAAGCTGGTACAACCACCAGAATCATTTCGTCGGGATATGGCGCTCTCGCAGTTCAGAGCGACCACGCCGAGCTTGAAATGCGCGCGTCCTGGTCTCCAGTGAACACAGATGTTGCTTCGCATCTCGAGGCTTGGCAGGATTTGGTTTGCATCATGTCGGGTTTCCCCCACTTGCCAGTTGGAGTTTCCAAGCTAACGATGAGAGCAAAGCCTTGACCAAGGGCGCAGAAAACGCTCAAGAATCAGTAGAGATTTTGCCCCTGCTGTCGGCGCCTAGGGCAAAGTCTGTCCTGCTTGTCGAAACAAAAGGCCAGCTAGATAGCGCGATTCTGGAGTTGGCTTCCGGCGCGGGACCGTTCGCCGTTGATGCTGAGCGGGCATCGGGTTTCAAGTACTCACAGCGCGCATATCTGATTCAAATTCACCGCAGGGGCGGCCCGATTTTTCTCATCGACCCAATCGCAGTGTCGCATAGCGAGGAATCGAATTCTGACGCAACTAGCTTCGCAGAACTGCGAAGCGTGCTCAGCCAAGCGCCCTGGATTCTCCACGCCGCAAGCCAAGACTTACCCTGTCTCAGGGAGTTGGGTTTGGAGGCACCCGAGCTGTTTGACACCGAATTGGGGTCTCGCATTGCGGGGGTTCCGAGAGTAGGTTTGGGCGCCGTCACGGAGCATTTCCTCAAGCTTCGTCTAGCAAAGGAACACTCGGCGGTCGACTGGTCGACGAGACCCATGCATCAGGACTGGCTGAACTACGCGGCGCTCGACGTAGATGTGCTTCACGAACTTTGGGATGCTTTGTCAGACGAACTAGAATCCCAGGGGAAAATTGCTTGGGCAAAGGCCGAATTTGCATTCATTCTGAACGCTCCGCCAAAACCTCCAAAGACTGAAAAGTGGCGCTCCACAACTGGACTGAACGAAGTGAAGGACCAGCGTGGGCTAGCAATCGCACGTTCACTGTGGGAAGCCCGCGAAAGACTTGCCATGAAGCTCGACGTATCCCCCGGTCGCCTGATACCCGATTCGTCAATTAGCACTTTAGCTAAGAATCCGGTCGCAACTCGTCCGGAGCTAGCATCTAATCGCTCTTTCGTAGGTCGCGCAAGCCGCAGTTATCTTGACACCTGGTGGGCGGCCCTTCAAGAAGCACAAAACACCAGGGACTTACCGCCGTTGAGACTTCCACAGACCGGCATACCCAATCATCGCGTTTGGGCAAATAGATTTCCTGATGCCAACGCTCGGTTGCAGGCTCTAAAGCCCGCAATCGGATCGATTGCAGAAGAAGTGAGCATCCCTCTAGAAAATCTGCTCACCCCCGACTATTTAAGACAACTAGCTTGGGAGCCACCTGCGGACATCACAGCTCAGTCAGTTGCATCTTTCTTGTCAGCCCTTGGGGCAAGAGACTGGCAAGTGAACTTGGTATGTGAGGCCCTCGCAGAAGCGCTGACCAAAGACCCTCAAGAATTGGCGAAATCGAAAGAGCTAGACCCTAGTTAGGTTTTGCGTGTGGCACCTTCTGGCCACTGACCTGAGCCAAAATGTCGGCCGCGATTTGCTTCGCGGTCAAACCAGTCTCTTCAAAAATCTCTGCACGTGATGCGTGATCGATAAAGCGGTCAGGTAGGCCAACCTCGTTCAAAGCCGTGTCGACCCCGGCGGCACGCATTTCCTGCCTTACCCGCGTGCCAATACCTCCGACACGAATTCCGTCTTCAATCGTGACCACTAGTCGGTGTTCCGATGCCAGCTTGATGACTGAATCAGCCACTGGAATGACCCACCTAGGGTCAATTACGGTGCAACCAACTCCCTTTGCTTCGAGCAACTCGGAAACGTTCAACGCCAAATCCGCCATGCTGCCAACTGCAACCAGAAGCACATCCTTCTTTGAAGCTATTCGAAGTACATCTACTCCGTCGGCAAGTCGTTCAAGGGCGTCTATGTCGGCGCCAGCATTTCCCTTAGCGAATCGCAGCACCGTCGGAGCGTTAGAGACCGCAACAGCCTCGTTCAGCTCCTCCTTGAGAGTTCTAGCGTCACGTGGAGCCGCGATGCGGATACCGGGCACCAGTTGCAGCAAAGATAGATCCCAGACACCGTGGTGGCTAGGACCATCTGGTCCCGTCACTCCGGCACGGTCGAGAACGAAAGTTACTCCAGCCTTGTGCAGCGCTACATCCATAAGCACCTGGTCAAATGCTCGATTCATAAAGGTCGCATAGACGGCAACAACCGGGTGTAGCCCCCCAAATGCCATACCTGCCGACGATGTCACGGCGTGCTGCTCTGCGATTCCAACATCGAAAACTCGCTTCGGAAAAACCTCTGCGAACTTCTTCAGACCAACCGGGATAAGCATCGCACCAGTGATCGCGATGATGTCCTCTCGCTTTGCAGCAATATCGACAAGCTCATCGCCAAAAACATCGGTCCAGCTCTGCTTGGTTTTCGAGTCAAGCGCCTTACCGGTTTCTGGGTCAATTTGCCCGACGGCGTGGAACTGATCAGCCTCGTCACCCATGGCGGGCTCGTATCCCTTGCCCTTTTGCGTGATTGTGTGAACAATCACCGGGTTGGCATATTTTTTTGCCTGGTGCAATGCCTGTTCGAGGGCCTGGATGTCGTGACCATCGATCGGGCCGATGTATTTGATGTCGAGGTTTGGGAACATGCCCTTGGGCGCGAAAGTTCCGAAGATACCCTTGCCCGCACCACGTGCAGCAGAGTAGATCAGGCGTCCTGGCAGACCGAACTTGTAGAAGAGCTCCTTGCTGATCTTGTACAGGCGTCGATAGTTCTTATTGGTTCTAACGTCATTCAAGTAGCGCGCGAATCCGCCAATGGTTGGAGCGTATGAACGACCATTGTCGTTGACGACAATCACGAGTTTCCGGTCGTTGTCATCCGAGATGTTGTTGAGTGCTTCCCACGCCATACCGCCGGTCAAAGCACCGTCACCAATAACAGCAACTACGAACCTGTCATCCTGACCAGTCAGTCGATATGCCTTGGCGATTCCGTCGGCCCAAGACAACGATGAAGAAGCGTGCGAAGACTCTACGATGTCATGAATCGACTCAGAGCGCTGAGGGTAGCCGGCAAGCCCATTTTTCTGTCTCAGGGTTTCAAAGTCCTTGCGACCGGTGAGAATCTTGTGCACGTAACTTTGATGCCCTGTGTCGAAAATCACCGAGTCCTTAGGTGAATCGAACACACGATGAATGGCCATCGTCGTCTCGACAACCCCAAGATTTGGCCCAAGGTGACCGCCGGTTTTCGCAACCTTAGACACAAGAAATTCGCGAATCTCCTGCGCCAAACTGAGCAATTCTTGAACGCTCAGCGAGTCGAGGTCTCTCGGCCCACTGATGCGATCAAGAATGCTCATACTTACGCTACTAGGCTGCGAAGAACGTACTGAAGAATGCCACCGTTGCGGTAGTAGTCCGCTTCTCCAGGAGTATCGATTCGAACTACTGCGTCAAATTCGACAACCTGCTTACCCGCAGCAGAGTGCTCTGATGGCGTCGCAGTTACCTTTACGGTCTTTGGTGTTTGTCCTTCGTTGAGTTTCTCAACACCAACGATGCTGAAGATCTCAGTTCCATCCAGGCCAAGCGAATCCGCCGACTTTCCTGCAGGGAACTGCAACGGCAAAACACCCATTCCAATCAGGTTGCTGCGGTGAATTCGCTCGAAGCTCTCGGTGATTACCGCACGTACTCCTAGCAGACTTGTGCCCTTAGCTGCCCAGTCACGCGATGAACCAGAACCATACTCCTTGCCACCTAGGATCACAAGCGGGGTGCCTTGAGCCTGGTAGTTGCTAGAGGCGTCATAGATGAAGCTCTGGGGCGCATCAGCCTGGGTGAAGTCACGGGTGTAACCGCCCTCTACATCGTTTAGGAGCTGATTGCGAAGGCGAATGTTCGCAAAGGTACCGCGAATCATTACCTCGTGGTTTCCACGACGTGAGCCATAGCTGTTGAAGTCGACGCGAGAAATACCGTTGTCGGTCAGGTACTTTCCAGCTGGTGAGTCAGCCTTGATTGAACCAGCTGGGCTGATGTGGTCCGTTGTGACAGAATCGCCCAACTTGGCTAGCACGCGTGCTCCAAGGATGTCCTTGACGGCATCCGGCGTCATCTTCATGCCGTCGAAGTAAGGCGGTTTGCGAACATATGTTGACTTAGGATCCCATTCGAAAACAGCACCCTCGGGTGTAGGCAAAGCCTTCCAACGGGCGTCGCCCTCAAAAACTCCCGCATACTGAGTCTTGAACATGTCTGAGTTAATCGACTCATCGATGGTCTTCTGAACCTCTGCAGCGGTTGGCCAGATGTCAGCTAGGTATACGTCGTTACCGTCAACATCCTGACCTAGTGCATCGTTCTCAAAGTCGAAGTCCATAGTTCCAGCGAGGGCGTAAGCGATTACCAATGGCGGTGAAGCCAAGTAGTTCATCTTCACGTCAGGGCTAATGCGACCTTCAAAGTTACGGTTTCCAGAAAGCACCGCGGTAACGGCTAGATCGTTGTGGTTGATTGCTTCTGAGATCTCGTCTGAGAGCGGGCCAGAGTTTCCGATACAGGTTGCGCAGCCGTAGCCAACAAGGTTGAAGCCGAGGGCATCAAGATCCTTGGTTAGTCCAGCCTTGTTGTAATACTCGGTTACGACCTTGGAGCCCGGAGCAAGAGATGTCTTGACCCAAGGCTTGGCTTTCAAGCCCTTAGCAACCGCCTTGCGAGCAACCAAACCTGCTGCAAGCATGACCGACGGGTTTGAGGTGTTGGTACAAGAGGTGATTGAGGCGATGGCCACGTGTCCGTTGTCCAAAGCGAAGTCTTGACCCTTGACTGCAGTCGGCTTAGATGCCTTCTCCGAGTAGCTAGAAATAACCTTTTCAAAGGCTTGCTTCGCTTCGCTCAAGACGATGCGGTCTTGTGGTCGCTTAGGGCCCGCAATCGAAGGTACTACCGTCGATAGATCAAGTTCTAGGTATTCGCTGAAGCGCGGTTCGATGCTTGGGTCGTGCCATAGGCCCTGAGCCTTGCTGTAGGCCTCAACAAGATCGATTTGTTCCTGCGGACGACCGGTGATGCGAAGGTAATCCAGCGTAACCTCGTCGATTGGGAACATCGCTGCGGTAGAGCCAAACTCCGGGCTCATGTTGCCGATAGTCGCACGGTTTGCCAGAGGTACACTGCTTACGCCAGCACCATAGAACTCAACGAACTTGCCTACAACGCCATGCTTTCGAAGCATTTCGGTGATGGTTAGTACCACGTCGGTTGCGGTTACGCCGGTAGCAATCTGACCGGTTAGCTTGAAACCGACTACCTTCGGGATGAGCATTGAAACAGGCTGTCCCAGCATGGCTGCCTCGGCCTCGATGCCGCCGACACCCCAACCGAGTACACCGAGTCCATTCACCATTGTGGTGTGTGAGTCAGTACCTACGCAGCTGTCTGGGTAGGCCTGAAGTTCACCATTGACCTCGCGAGCCATGATGGTGCGGGCCAAATACTCGATGTTCACCTGGTGAACAATGCCGGTGCCTGGTGGAACAACCTTGAAGTCATCAAAAGCGGTCTGGCCCCAGCGCAGGAATTGGTAACGCTCGCCATTTCGGTTGTACTCGAATTCGACGTTCTTTTCGAAGGCGTCTGCGCTTCCGGCAACGTCGATCTGAACTGAGTGGTCGATGACGAGCTCAGCAGGCGCAAGAGGATTGATTCGCTTCGGGTCGCCACCGAGTTCCGCTACGGCTTCGCGCATGGTTGCTAGGTCAACGACACAAGGCACACCGGTGAAGTCCTGCATGATTACTCGAGCTGGAGTGAACTGAATTTCGACGTCAGGCTCTGCAGTTGGATCCCAATTGACCAAGGCGTTAACGTGGTCCGCGGTGATATTTGCGCCATCCTCGGTGCGAAGCAGGTTCTCGAGCAGAATCTTGAGACTGTAAGGCAGCGTCTTAGCGTCTACAGAGTTCAGTTTGAAGATTCGGTAACCCTTATTTCCGACATTCAAAATGTCGGCTGAACCGAAACTGTTTACTTTGGACATGCTTGTCTTTCCTTACTTTGCGAGCTTCGTTGCCTAAAACAAAATTAGCACTATTGGCGGTCTGCGAATTCACTTCGGATGGTTAGCCAGGTCAGCCAAATACAGATTGCGTAAAGCGGTACGCCCATGCTGACCCTTGCGATTCCGAGGGCCTCGATGTTACCGGCGAAATACAGCGGAACCTGGACCAAAAGCCTTCCGGCAAAGAGACCAACCCAGATTAGCGTTGCGCCGCTAAACCTGCGCATCTGAGTCTTGTTTTTGCGCCATTGGCTTCCGCGTCCAGTCAATAGTCCAACCAAAACTCCGATGATTGGCCATCGAATCAGCCAAGAAATAGAAATTACTAGCAAATAGATGCTGTTAGTAAAGAAACCTTGTAGGAAGTAGTCGGCAGGTTGCCCTCCGTCACGCAATGGAAGATAGGCGGCTATTGCAATGCCCGCCGCACCAACTAAAGCGTTCGCGATTGGGCGCTTTCGGATCACCTGAATAATCAGAAGCGTCAAGGATACGATGCCGGCTGCCACAACGCTTGGAACAAGCTCTTTTGTGACCGTAAACGCTGTGACAAAAACCGTCGAGGGCAAAATCGCATCGACGATACCAAGCCAGCCACCAACGGCAGAAAGCATCGACTGTTTGCTAAGCGAAGGTTTGCCGTCTACCGTTTCAAGGCCAAGCCGGGCGGCAGCAGCCTTACGAGCATCGCTCATTAGGATGTCCTAGGCGGGGCAACGGTGCCACCTGGAACTTTGAGTGGAAGTAGATCTCTCGGAGGCAGAGGGGTGTTATCTCTGACAACAATCAGCGAACGAAATACATCATCAATTTCGGCAGCAGCGCGTGGATCGTTTATCGCCGCTCCAGCAATCAAACCCCTGAGAAACCAACGAGGGCCATCCACCCCGACAAAACGAGCTATTCGCGTTCCCGATCTCACACCGTTGGAATCGAGGACTGGCACTCTGGCTAGAAGTTCTTGCCCGAGTGATCCGACTCGACGCTCAACTTCGCCTCCTTGAGCAGTCACAGACTGCTCCAGTTCAGCCCTGAGCGTGTGCCAAAGGCCTTCTGATCTTGGAGCAGCGAAAGCCTGAACTTGAAGCGATGAACCGCCAACATCGATACTGACGGCGATGACTTGCCCACTCGCATCTTCGATTTCAACCCGTAGCGCCATATCTGATCGTGCGGGCACCCTCAGCGACCCAAAGTCGATGAATGGTCTAGCGTCTTGAATTTCGGTTGCGTCGAAAGGGCCAGCGGTCTGACGATCGTTTGGTGCGGCCTTATCGCTAGACGAGTAAATTTCGTTCATTACTGGACCCCTGTCGAACCGAAACCATCATGACCACGCGAACTCTCGGGCAGTTTCTGAACTCGAACAAAATTGGCTACCTCGACTTGCTGAATTACAAGCTGGGCGATGCGATCACCGGTCTTCACTTCAAATGCTTCTAGCGAACTGTTGAATAAAGTGACGGCGATCTCTCCGCGGTAACCCGCATCAACGGTTCCGGGTGCGTTCAAAACAGTGACACCAAACTTGGCGGCTAGTCCAGAACGAGGATGAACTAGCGCGACGTAGCCATTTGGTAAAGCAATTGAGACGCCGGTTTTTACGGTGACTCTTCCGTTTGCCGGGACACTTACCGATTCGGCCGCCCGCAAATCTGCCCCCGCATCGCCGGGCTTTGCATAAACAGGAAGAAACTGGTCTTCGCAGGTAATCAGTACGGGCACTTCGTTCACGGTAAGAGCGTAATCTAAATGTGTGATGCAAGTGCCTAAGCCAGTGACAAAAACATTTAGAGAGCGTGTACTGCCTAGCCCGGCTAGCTTTTTGCCCCTTCTGCTGCTTTACCCAAGTCTGCTCTTGGTTTTTCTGCCCATCAATGCCGGCCTCGGCCATCTGCTTGGAGCCTTGGCAACCCTGCTAGCGGTTTTTGCGTTGGTCCTGAACGCACCCGTCATTCTTGTTAGTGAAGGCCGGCTGTCGGTGAGAAACGCTCGCATTCAGATCGCCGAAATCGCAAAGACAGATGTCGTCGACAGCAATGAGGCCTTCGAGGAACGCACATCAAGGCTGGATTCTCGGGCTTACGTTGTCATTAAATCGAGCGTGCCAACATACTTGAAGATTTTTTTGAAATCTAACCCGGATGATCAAACGCCGTATTGGCTGGTTTCGACTAGACGGTCAACCGAGCTAAAGAATTTGCTCGACGCTAAAGACTGATTAGGGCTACTCGCACTCGACGCAGAGCTTGCCGTACTTGCCCTTTTTGGTGGATAGCAGCGAGTGGTGTTTCACGATGAAACACTCAGAACAGGTGAACTCGTCATCCTGCGGCGGAAGAACCACTACGTCAAGGTCTTCAGACACGACGTCTGGAATAGCGAAGCCTTCGCCGTGCTCTTCATCAACATCTACAACGCCAGAAAGCTTGTCCGGAATTCGGTCCTTGATCGCCTCGATGGACTCGGTGTCGTCGTCGTTTTTCCGAGGTGCGTCGTAATCGGTAGCCATTGCCTACCCTCTCGCTTCATTGTTCTAGGCGTGCATAGTGTGCAACAAAAGAATCCAAATAGCAAACACGCAACGCCGAGTGGCGATAAATCGACAAGTTCAGTGGCAAACTTCAGACAGGAGGTTCGCAAAATGGAAGATATTCGGCTCAGTGGTAACGATGGTGATTACCTAACACTCGAGACAGCCGATGGTGAACAGTATCGTTTGATCAATGACGAATCACTTCAGGCTGCCGTGAAGAAATCCAGGTCGGATGCGGCATCGAGTTCGTTGTCACCGCGTGAACTCCAGGATGCAATTCGTAATGGCGCCACACTCGAAGAGCTTGTGGAATCATCTGGCGCTTCCTTTGACTTTGTCGAAAAGTTCGCCGCACCAGTAATAGCCGAACTGGCACACATAATCGAATCGGCAAAGACCCTCAGGCTTCCAAACCTCGGTGAGGGTTCAGGGTTTGAATTTGGTGAATTCGTTCAGTCCAAGCTCGCTGCGCTGGGTGCGACCGACATCAAGTGGTCAACTAAACGCACGGATTTCAATGTTTGGCACATCTCTGTTTCCTACCAAGCAAATGGATCAGCAACTGTAGCGGTTTGGTCCTTTGACCCAAGAAAACTCGTCTTGTCCCCTGAGAACGAGAAAGCAATCAATCTTGGAAAACGTGACAGCGCTCCAGCTGCCTTTCTTGGCGGACTAGTTTCAGACACTTCGACGCCAAATTTGGCAGCAATTGAGACGACGAAACTATCTTTGGTCACCGAAGCAGCTCCAACGCATATTTCAGACGATGCTTCGGAGCCAACTTCAGGCTCCGTTTCGAAGCCGGTTTCTGAACCAACAATCGACGCTGCCGAGCATGCGTTGGCCGAATCTAAAGACGATGCTCCCCTGAGCGCGACGGCCGACTTGCTGCAGGCCCTGCGCAAGAAGCGCGCGGAGGCCTCAAGCGAACCTAAGTCCCAAACCATGCCTATTGAAATCATTGCTGAGAAAGCAGATGCTGGTGTATCGGCGAGGCAGGATGCACCTCAGGAGCAGTCAGAGCAAGCACCCAAAAAAGGTAGAGCGAGCATGCCGAGCTGGGATCAAATCGTCTTCGGCACCAAGACCGATGAGTAACGCTTGGTCGTCTTAGGCGTAACCGTTCAGCTTCACTAGTGGAACTCGCGTTTCCGCGTCCGAGATTGATCCATGCTGACCGATCATTTTCATACTCTGCGGCTTCGAGAACGATCGGTGATAAATAGCCACCGTAGTTTTCGCGATTAGGAACAGTTGAGGTAGCAGACTTCTGGCCTCAACGGTTGGATTTGCAAGCCAACCGGCTTCTACTAGGTCTTGAACCTCGCAAATGTGCACATCGGCGCCCAGTATGTCGGTTAGGGATTGCCGCACCGAGCTAGTGAGCGAATCGTCGTTGAGATACAGATACCTTGATCGAGGGTCACCTCCAACGGTTTGGACCACGGTCCAGTCAAAGTCAAAATCATCGAGATAAATGTGGTTCGACGTTGGCACATCCACAATTCCATGGTCAGCAGTTACCAAGATGCCCGCCCGTTTTGGGGCCTCATCAACAAGGCGTGAAAGCTCAGAGTCCAAATCCTCGGCTCGCTGCAGCCACTGCATCGATCGAGATCCATACCTGTGAGCGGTCTGATCTAGCTCTGGGATGTACAGATAAATCAGGCAACGCTTTTGCGTCTTTAGCAACGCAACAGCACGGGATACTCGTTTAGAGATTTCCTTCTCAGCTACGTAAGTCGCATCTCGCATGGTGGCGTTGGTGAATCCCGAATTTTCGTACTCGGGCGGACCAATGAAGTAACATTCCAACCCTGAGGATTTGGCCGTCTCTGACACTGTTGGCCGATTTTGAAGGTCTTTCGCCGCATTGGGCGTAAGACCAGTCAACAGGTTCAGTGGCTGCCCATTATGTTGAACCTGATATCCAACGAAGTTGTGCACGCCGGGACGGTCGCCAGTGGCAAAGCTCACCAGGCTACTCGCGGTGGTGCTAGGAAATGCGCATCGAATCGCATTTAGAGACTGTTTGCCCAGGAACTTCATGTGTCCGGCCGCGAATGCAATGTTTTCAACACCGAGACCGTCTACCATCACAACGCACGCCGATTCGACCTTGCGTAGACGAAGGCGATTATCGATTCCGGTCATCGAACCTAAGGCTGAAATGAATACGTCAGAGAGCCTCCCGAAGGATTTTGGCGGTGAAGGTAGCATCGTATTCATCACCACCAGTCTGCCACAGCAGCATGAAGCACCAGAGAGCCCATGACCGAAATACAGCCGAGCCACGACCGAATCGTTGACATTGACCTGTCCGACGAGATGCAGGGTTCCTTCCTCGAGTACTCCTATTCGGTCATCTACGCTCGTGCGCTGCCCGACGCCCGCGACGGTCTAAAACCAGTTCACCGCCGAATCATTTACCAAATGGGCGAGATGGGTCTGCGACCAGACCGAGGCCACGTAAAGTCTGCCCGAGTGACCGGCGAAGTTATGGGCAAGTTGCACCCCCATGGCGACTCGGCAATCTACGACGCTCTCGTGCGCATGGCACAACCTTTTTCACTTCGAGTGCCGATGATCGATGGACACGGAAACTTTGGAAGCCTCGACGATGGTCCAGCAGCAGCGCGATACACCGAAGCTAGACTTTCGCCGGCCTCACTGTTGATGAACGAGGGCCTTGACGAAGATGTCGTGGACTTCAAACCGAACTACGATGCGCAGCTCTCGGAACCTGAGGTGTTGCCTGCCGCCTTCCCTAACCTGCTGGTCAATGGATCCTCTGGAATTGCAGTTGGTATGGCGACAAACATGCCCCCGCACAACCTCAGAGAAGTCATTGCCGGCGCGCGTTACCTTCTTGAACACCCAGAGGCCACTACTGCTGATTTGATGAAGTTTATTCCTGGGCCAGATCTTCCAAATGGTGGCATCATCATGGGTCTCGACGGCGTTCGTGATGCTTACGAGACCGGCAGAGGTGTGTTCAAGACTCGAGCGAGGGTTTCAGTCGAAAGCGTCTCCCCCCGCAAGCTCGGTCTAGTTGTAACCGAGTTGCCATATCTGGTTGGGCCCGAAAAGGTCATCGAAAAGATCAAAGATGGCGTAAACAATAAAAAGCTTCAGGGCATCTCCGACGTCACCGACCTAACCGACCGAACCAATGGATTGAAGCTCGTCATCGAGCTCAAGACCGGTTTCGACCCGCAGGTTGTGCTTGATTTGCTATACCGTTTCACTCCGATGGAAGACAGCTTCGGCATCAATAACGTTGCACTTGTAGATGGTCGCCCGCTAACGCTCGGTCTTCGCGATTTGCTTGGCGTTTATCTTGCGCATCGAATTACCGTCATCCGCAGGCGCAGTAACAACAGACTAGGAAAACGAAAGGCTCGACTACACCTCGTGGAGGGTTTGCTGATTGCCATCCTGTCGATAGACGAGGTGATTCAAGTGATCCGTTCGAGCGATGAGGTCGATGAAGCTCGCTCAAGACTGCAACAAATCTTTGATCTCTCCGAAATCCAGGCCGAATACATTCTCGAATTGAGACTCAGACGACTAACCAAGTTCTCAAAGATCGAACTTGAAGCTGAAAAGTCGAATCTGCTCGATGAAATTGCCACTCTTGAGCGAATTCTCGCCAACGAGGGTGAACTTCGTAGCCTAGTTGCTGTTGAACTCTCTGAAGTGGCCGATAAGTATGGTGACGCGCGCCGCACAACTTTGATTAGCGATGTCGAAGAAGTGAAACCGATGACGATGGCTAAGGCCGCTTCGGTAAGCGCCGAACTTGCTGACACTCCATGCGAAATCATCCTTACCTCCAGCGGTCAGCTGGGTCGTTATACCGTGAGCTACGAGCCGGCAACTAAGCGTTCAAAGCACGATGCAGTTAGAGCACGCTTTAGCACCACTACAAGAAAAGACCTGGGCTTCATCACAAGTTTGGGCCGCATGCTTCGCATCCACGTTGGGGATGTGCCTAGTTTTGGAGAGTCTTTCGACGCCGCTCAATCGGTTAGCGTGAACGAATTCTTGGGTTTGAGTGGGCAAGAGAGCGTTTTGAACGTTATCGAAATCAATGACGAAACAAGCTTGGCACTTGGAACCAGAATGGGTGTCGTCAAGCGTGTGCTTGCCGATTACCCGGTAAAGGACGAGTTTGAGCTGATTAGCCTTCGAGAGGGCGACTCGGTAGTTGGAGCCTGGACTGCCGTTGATTCGGACGAACTGGTTTTCGTTACCAGTGACGCACAACTACTCCACTACTCAGCTTCACAGGTCCGCCCGCAAGGTCGCCCCGCCGGTGGTGTTGCCGGAATCTCCTTGAGCGAAAGTGCCTCGGTAATTGCGTTCAGCGTTGTCAGCAACATCGAAGACTCAGTAGTTCTAACTGCAGCAAATAGTTCGATGGCATTCGCGGGAACCGATCCAGGTTCGGCAAAGCTTTCGTCACTATCTGAATTCCCGGGCAAGGGAAGAGCTACCGGTGGCGTTAGGGCCCAACGCTTCATCAGAAACGAAGATCAGCTTTACTTCGCACACGTGGGTCCTTCGCCCGTTTTGGCTTTGTCGAGTGACGGAAAACCAGCTGCTTTTGAAGATGAACTGGCTAAACGTGATGCATCCGGTTCACCAATTTCGACTGCCTTTGGATCCGCAGGAACCGCCAGTTAGCCAGAACTCTTTCGAATAAGAGGACAAAAACTCTTTCAAAAAAGAGGACTTACCTTAGGCGTCTATTCTGTCGCGTTCGAAGCTGTCTGCCGAGTCGATGATGAAGTCTCTTCGCGGAGCAACGTCGTTGCCCATTAGAAGTTCGAAGACGGTATCGGCGGCGGCGCCATCGACCACTCTTACTCGACGAAGACTGCGGTGCGTAATGTCCATGGTTGTCTCTGCCAACTGGTCAGCGTCCATTTCACCGAGACCCTTGTATCGCTGAATGGGCTCTTTGTAACGCTTGCCGGCCTTACGAAGCTTCTCTAGCAGTTCTTCGAGCTCGCTTTGTGAGTAGGTATAAATTACCTCGTTGGCTTTAGAACCCGCGTTGATCACCTCAACCCGGTGCAGAGGTGGAACAGCCGCATAAACACGCCCAGCCTCTACAAGAGGGCGCATGTACCTGAAGAACAGGGTAAGAAGCAGGGTACGAATGTGGGCACCGTCGACATCCGCGTCGCTCATCAAAATGATTTTTCCGTAGCGGGCGGATTCGAGATCGAAACTTCGACCTGAGCCAGCTCCAATCACTTGGATGATAGATGCGCATTCAGCGTTCGAAAGCATGTCAGAAACAGACGCCTTTTGAACGTTCAGAATCTTGCCGCGAATCGGCAGCAGTGCCTGGAATTCAGAGTTTCTGGCGAGTTTTGCGGTTCCAAGTGCCGAGTCACCCTCAACGATGAATAGCTCGGAGGACTCAGTCTCTTGAGTGCGGCAATCGACCAACTTGGTTGGCAGCGATGAGCTTTCAAGTGCATTTTTGCGTCGCTGTGTCTCTTTGTGAGTGCGAGCCGAAATGCGAGATTTCATCTCGGCAACGACTTTCTCAAGGAGAAGAGCCGATTGAGATTTGTCATCACGCTTCGAACTTGTTAGTCGCTCGGTTAGCGCCTTTGAGACAACATTGGAAACGATGTTCTTTACGGCCGGGGTGCCGAGAATTTCTTTAGTTTGCCCCTCGAACTGAGGCTCGGAAAGTCGAACGGTCACAATCGCGGTTAGACCAGCGAGTACGTCCTCTTTTTCGATTTTGTCGTTACCGAGCTTTAGCTTTCTAGAATTCGCATCAATTTGAGCTCGCAAGGCTTTGAGGATTGCCAACTCGAAGCCAGCTAGGTGCGTACCGCCCTTAGAGGTCGAGATGATGTTTACAAATGAGCGAACTTCGGTATCGTAACCAGTCCCCCATCGAACTGCTACGTCGACGGCACAGCTGCGTTCAACATCGCGCGAAACCATGTTGCCAGAATCATCAAGAACAGGAATTGTTTCGGTGAATTTCCCCTCACCGGTTAGCTTCCAGGTATCGGTAAGCGCTGCGTCCTTAGCCAGGAAATCGGCAAACTCGACGATGCCGCCGTCGTATTTGAAAACCTGCTTTGAGATTTCCTCGCTTCGCTGGTCCTCAATACTGATAGCTAAGCCAGGCACAAGGAACGCGGTTTGACGAGCTCGACCAACCAATTCATCAGCGGAAAAAACCGCATCCTTGATAAAAATCTGCGGGTCGGCCCAGTACCTGACGCGGGTTCCGCTGACGCCCTTGGCGACCTTGCCAACCTCTTTCAACGTTGATGAATCTTCAAAGGCCTTGAATGGGTTATTTGGCTTGATGCCGGTTGAGTCGTCAAAGAAACCCGGTTCACCGCGTCTAAACGACATGGCCCAGGTCTTGCCGTCGCGATCTACCTCGACATCCAAGCGCTCTGACAGCGCGTTAACCACGGATGCACCGACACCGTGCAAACCACCGGAGGCAGCATATGAGCCTGAACCGAACTTGCCACCGGCGTGTAGTTTCGTGAAAACTACCTCGACGCCAGATAAACCGGTTTTTGGCTCGATGTCGACGGGGATACCGCGGGCTTTATCGGAGACCGACACGCTGCCGTCTTTGTGAAGAGTGACACCGATTGCATCACCATGGCCTGCCAATGCCTCATCTACTGAGTTGTCGATGATTTCCCAGAGACAGTGCATGAGACCGCGACTATCGGTCGAACCGATGTACATGCCAGGGCGTTTGCGAACAGCCTCAAGCCCTTCGAGGACGGAGAGATGTCTGGCGGAATACTCGGTGTTAGGCACCAGAGAATGCTAACCGCTAGGTGCCTGTTTGCCTTGTTCTGACACGGATTGAGCCGAATCAGTAAAACATTATTCGCAGATAGCGAAATGCGGTCACAGAATGACGTGCAGAAGGCATTTATGTGTTCAGATAGATGGGAGGAAAGGAATCACCATGCACGCACTTGACGACGAAACAACTGAGGCTCCAGCCGACGTTCACGAGTTGAACGCTAACGACCGCTGTGACATTTGTGGCGCTCAGGCATACGTTCGCGTTGAGCTTGCAACCGGTGAACTGATCTTCTGCTCTCACCACGGAAACGAGCAGCGTGAGAAGCTCGAAGCAATTGCGCTTTCATGGCACGACGAGACTGAGAAGCTACTCGCTCGCTAGAGGCTTTTCTAACAACCAAACTTCCTGAACGAGGCTGGCCAATTGGTCGGCCTCGTTTTGCATTTCCAAAGGTCTAACTTGTTCGCCACGGCGTGAGCAGATGTTGGCGATGAAATCACTGATTAGTTGAGGATTCTTAGCCAAAACCGGACCGTGAAGTAGCGTTCCGAGAACGTTCTTAGACCAAATTGCTATGGGCAGATCCGACTCCGAATTCATGTAACCGAGCACTTCATGACCATTAATCTCGGCGATCACGAACTCCGATCGTCGATTTCTGGCGCTTGGCTCGAGGCCAAATAGAGTTGCGGCGCAGTACTCGAAACCTGAAGCAACCACCAAGCCTGCTACTGCCTCATCGGCAGCATCCTTAAGTATTGGCAAAATTCGCAATAGGTCATCTCGAATGTCCTGCCAGGCGGCCGCTGAACCGTGGCCTAGGAGGAAGAAGTCAAACGATTCTGGCAAAGGATCGCCTTTGCGAATCTGCAGGATTTCTACTTCGTAGCCGCGCATCTCGAACTGACGCCGCAGAATCAACGAGTTTGCTAGATCGCCATTTAGGTTTAGATGCTCTGGATAGAGTTCAAGGAATCGAATCATTCGCGGTCCACAGCCTCCGGATCGGTGAAACCAAGAATTCTGCGGCTTCGACGCATTGCGTCAGCCGAGAAAATGACCGTCTTGATTCCTTGAGTTGGCTTCGAGAGCGCAAAGAACTTCTCAAGAGCTGCTTCTAAGTCTGGCTCGACGCTTTCAATCGGAATTCCGGCGTAGACCAGACGCAGACCCATTTCCGCGTAGTTGTAGCCACTCAGCACGTTTACGTGGTCGATGTTCTTCAGATCAACAGTCCAGAGCCAAGAGGGGTCATGCACGTCACGCCCAATTGCCAACATCAACTGCTCGGGCGAACTCTCTAGATTGTCGATGTTCAATTGAAATGACATCGGGTTTTGAACCAAGATAAATTCAACATCCTCGCCATTTACCTGAGCTATTTCTCCGCGGGCAAAAACGGGTGGCAATTCGTTGAGAGTGTGAGCAGACAACTTGGCATCAAACTCATCACTCAAATACATTCGTGCGGTAGTCAGTGCGGCCACTGCGTCCAATGCGTAGTGCAAACCGCGATTAGGTAGCTCAAACTCAACGAACTGCTGTTCCAGTCGGACTCGAGTGTTCTTTCCTTCAAGGCTGACGACTTCGTTTGTAACGGTTGGACGATCAACTTCGTTCATGTAGGTAGGTGCGCTACCAAGACCGTGCTCGAAATCTTCGATGACAGTGGGCGCCACGCCAAACCAAGTCACATTGCGAAGGTTAGCGGCTTTGTTAAGAAGCAATAGATTTTGGTCATCGGCGTTAAGGGCCACTCCCTTGGTCGCCCTTGCCGCAACAAGGGCAAGCTTGTCTCGCACCAGAGCGGGATCAACAAATCGATCTAACTGGTCCTCGAGAACATTCAGGACAGTAACGAAGTTAGGAGAAATCCTTCGGGTGATCTCGGCGGCGTGTCCTTCATCCATCTCTAGAATCGCGACATTGCCCTCAATGCGGCCGAACAGGTTGGCTCGCTCGATGATTGCCGAATAAAACCCTTGCGCGATGTTGGCGGTTGAGGGGTTTGTAAACACAACCTTGCCGTGAGCTCGCGCGATAGCAACAACCATCTTGGTGGTAGTCGATTTGCCCGCAGAACCGGTAATCACGACCAGGCCATCGCTAAATGAGCTGAGCGTTTTACCGAGTAGACCCGGCGCAATTTTGCTGAGAATTAGACCTGGTAGAGCTGATCCCCCGCCGGGTCTGAACTTACGAATAAGTACTCGGGCTAGACGCCCGATCAGAATGGCAAGAGAGTACTTCAAATTAGTTCTCTAGATAGTCGCGCAACATCTGTGAACGTGACGGGTGACGAAGCTTAGACATGGTCTTTGACTCGATTTGGCGAATTCGTTCACGAGTAACACCAAATTCTTCACCAATTTGGTCGAGAGTCTTCTGAACGCCATCACCTAGACCAAATCGGCTGCGAATAACGCCGGCTTCACGAGGGTGAAGTGATTCGAGGATTCGCTCAAGCTCGCGCTGCAACATGGTGAAACCAACTGCATCCGCCGGAACTACTGCCTCGGTGTCTTCAATCAGGTCACCGAACTCGCTATCGCCATCTTCACCCAGAGGCGTTGATAGTGAAATAGGTTCGCGGCCATACTTCTGGACCTCGACTACCTTCTCAGGAGTCATGTCCAATTCGCGGGCTAGCTCTTCAGGCGTCGGTTCGCGGCCCAAATCCTGAAGCAACTGGCGCTGAACTCGGGCAAGCTTGTTGATTACCTCGACCATGTGAACAGGAATACGAATGGTGCGGGCCTGGTCTGCCATTGCGCGTGTGATCGCCTGACGAATCCACCAGGTTGCGTAGGTTGAGAACTTATAGCCCTTGGTGTAGTCGAACTTTTCGACAGCGCGAATAAGACCAAGGTTTCCCTCTTGGATGAGGTCTAGGAACTGCATGCCGCGACCGGTGTAGCGCTTGGCCAAACTAACAACGAGACGAAGGTTCGCTTCTAGTAGGTGACTCTTCGCGCGCTGGCCGTCTTTCACAACCCACTTGAGGTCACGAGCTAGCTCAGGTGAAATCTTTTTATCGGTAGCAATTTTTTCTTCGGCAAACAAACCGGCTTCAATGCGCTTTGCCAGCTCAACTTCGAGCTCGGCGTTTAGAAGAGCAACTTTACCGATCTGCTTTAGATAGTCCTTGACCGGGTCTGCGGTTGCACCGGTAATAGTGGTGGTCTGAACCGGGATGTCGTCTTCTTCACGGTGTGAAAGAACGAGTGCACCCTCAGGAACAACAATCTTCTCGGTTTCGTCGTGCTCTTCGTCGTGGAGCTCTTCGTCGGCAGCAGCGATGTCGACAACGGCGGCAGCTTCGGCAACGATCTCTTCAACAGACTCGAGGTCGTCTACCTCGTCGAGTTCTTCATCCTCGTCAGTCGAGACCTTTGATACCTTGGTCGCTTTCACAGGCTTAGCCTTTGCACTAGCGGCTAACTTAGGCGCAGCGGCCTTCTTCGGCGCCTTCTCTGCTTTTGCCTCGGCCTTGGTTGGCGCGTTTGAATCGGTTACCTTTGCCTTGGTTACCTTCTCAGCCTTTACCTCGGCGGACTTTGCAGGAGCCTTGCCGCTTGCCTTTGCGGCAGCTTCTTTTACCTCGGCCTTTGCTGCTGGCTTGGCAGCAGTCTTGGTTTCGGTCTTTGCCTTGGGGGCAGCCTTAACAACAGTCTTGGCGGCTGGCTTTGCGGCTGGCTTTACTTCTTCTTTGGCGTTTGAAGCTTTGATGACGGTTGGTTCCTTTACATCTGATTTGCTTGAATCCCCCGAGGATTTGTCGACTGGGTGCAAGAAATTGGCTAGGAAGCCTCGCTTCTTAGCTGGGTTTGACTCTTTTGGCTCTCTAGCCATGTCTACCTCTAATGAGCCTTTGGGCTCACTTCCCGCCCGCATTTGGGCACGACATAGACCCATGTCAAATCGAGGTTTCGACTTGAATGGGTCTTTGTTCAACCCTATAACAAGCCGGTAATAAAACCTATTTGCGATAAGGGTGTCGCGGTTGTCAACGCGGATGCAGGCGAAGTTATTCCTTTGAGGTCACCGAGACGCTCAAAATGTTCGCTTTTCTGTGAGAGGAGAGAACGAGTACCGCACCAACCAAAAGAGTCGCCAACTCAACCCACAACGCAACCCTGAAGCCCTCAAAAGTGAAAACCTCTCTCGAGTGGTTCATCAGACGCACCCAGTCCAAAACGATTCCGGCGACAAACATCATCACGAAAGTGGCGGTGAACCCACCTACGTTCACGAAGCCGTTGACAGCGCCCAGGGACTTCTTTGAGACGAACGATCGAGAGAAATCGAAAGCAATCATCGAGGTTGGACTGCTGACCCCAAGAGCAATAATCCAACACCAAAGCATCCAGTTCGGGGCTGCCTGAGGCTGTATCAAAATGCCAGATAGAGTCACCGCAAGGGCTAGCATCACGGCTAAAACGAGTTGATGTCTGCGCTCGGGCCACCGGACACAAAACGAGCTAACTGCAGGGCCTGCGATGAAGCCAAAAACCACGATTGATGCGAGCATGGCTGAAGCTTCGCCTCGAGACAGACCTTGCGCCGAAACCAAGAAGGGCATTCCCCAAAGTAATAGAAATAGGGAGGATGCCGATTGCACACTGAAGTGAGTCCAAAAGGAAAGCCAAACCCCCGGTAGTTTCAAATTACTACCCAAGTTTTTTACGGCCTGAGAAAGGCTACTGGCACGCACCACCTTGGTCTCGCTCGGGCGGTCGTTAGAGATGATCAACCATCCGGCTAAGCCGACCAGGGCGAGCAAAGCGGCGAGACTCAGAAATGCAGGCATCCAGCCAGATAAATGGAGCAACCAAGCGAAAGGAATTGCCGAAGCGGCCTGGCCCATTTGGCCAACATTGGTAACCAACTGTTGAACCCTGGTTGCCCGCTTACCCTGATACCAGCCGTTCACCAGTCTTACCAACGAAATGAAGATGAAGGCATCCCCAAGGCCGACAAGCATTCGCCCGAAGATCGCAGGGCTAATTTGCACTGAGAAGCCAACAATCGCCTGCCCTATTGCCATGATTACGGCACCGATGATCAAAAGCCTCTTCGAGCCAAACCTGTCGAGCAGAATTCCTACCGGTATCTGCATTGCTGCGTAGACAACGAGTTGGGCCACCGCGAGGCTTGATAGAAGAGCCGCCGAGACATCGAACTTCTGCTGAGCATCGATTGCTGCAGCGCCGATGCTTGACCTGCTCACTACAGCGGCGAAATAAATGAGCGCCCCAACAAGAATGACGACCGGGCCGCGCTGAACTTTAGAGCTAATTCTTGTCGCCTTGATTCTTTTCCCGGTTGGCGAGGTAGTCCTCGAGCTCCGACGCGATTTCATCCGCGGTTGGCACTTTGCGTGCCGGACGGCGGATTGGAGTGCTGCTTGGTCCGGTCTTATCAAAACCGGCCTCCAAAGTCTCGATCAGTCTTCGAAGCTCTTCATTCGAGGTCAATTGCTCTTCTAGACGGGCGACAAACTCAACACCTTCATCGCGCAAAGTATCTGTCGGAAAAACTAGGCCGGTGGCTGACGCCAAGTGCTCTAGAGCAGCTACAGCAGCCTGAGGGAATTCGCTATCTGCAAGGTAATGAGGCACCAACAGAACGAATCCGGCTACCGGCACCCCCTCGGCACTCAGCCTGTATTCAAGTAGGTGCAGAACGTTTCCGGGAACCTGCGTCTGCGGTTTCCACTCGCTGTAGGAATCGATCAGATCCTTACGATTGCCCGAAACAGTTACGCCAATTGCTCGGGTGTGAGGCACAGGGAAAGGAATTGAGTGAACCCACGTCACACTCGAGACACCAAGGATGTCAACAATCTGAACGAGTGACCTGGTGAAGGCCTCCCATTTCATGTCTGGCTCGTAGCCGTTCAACCAGAGAAACTGCTGGCCGGTTTCATCTTCAACGAGATAAATGCCGAGCACCGCTGGTTGGTATGACTCGATGTGATCCTTTTCAAAGTACATGACCGGCCTGCGTGAGCGGTAATCGAGCAATTCGTCGTTGTCGAATTGAACAATCAGCTTGGCATCCAAGTTTTCAAGGATGTGATCTGACACCTGGCTAAGGGTGTTGCCGGCATCGGTAAATCCTGAGAGGCCCGCGAGCAGGTTTAGCCCAAGCGGCACCTCGAAGTCGAGGTCGATAAATGAGAAAAGCTTCCGAGGGTCGACCATTCAAACATCCTAACTATCGGTCTAGCATTAGCCCATGACTAATTTGAAGATTCAGACCGCCGCAAAAACTCCAACAGTTGCAAAGAAGCAGGTTTTGGTTATCGCGGTTCAATCGGTCAACAACAAGCTCCAACTCGTTCCAGCACTTTCTGATTCCACCGCCATTGCTACCTTGGGGCTAGAAGACCTTGGTGTGTCAGCGAATTTTGAGTCAGGAACACGAATTCAGTCGCCAGATGGCCGAATTGTTTACTTGATAGGCGCCGGTAGCGACGAGCTCGACGAAGACAACATGCGAGAGCTGGCTGGGGCCGCGACACGTGTACTCACCGATTTCGAACACATTATTTTTGATTTTCCCACCGAGGATCTTGGCGACATTCAGGGAATCGCCGAAGGGGCGTTGCTCGGCCTCTATAAGTACACCGAATATAAGCAACCTGCCAAGCCCTCACAGGTGAAGTCAGTGACCTTGCTCACAAAAGTTAGAAACGCAACTGATGCCATCGAAAGTGCGAAGGTGCTTGCCACGGCTGTAAGTGCTGCCCGCGATGAAATCAACCGCCCAGCGAATGACCTTTATCCAGCGAACTACGCGGCCCTTGCATCGAAAAAGGCAAAATCTCTCGGGATTTCGGTTGAGGTACTCGACGAGAAACAACTAGAGAAGCAAGGCTTTGGTGGTTTGGCAGGCGTTGGAAAGGGTTCGGCGAGACCACCTCGCCTCGTGAAGCTCAGCTATTCGCCAAAGAACGCATCCAAGCACCTGGCATTGGTAGGCAAGGGAATCACCTTCGATACCGGTGGCCTTTCACTAAAGCCTGCGAATTCGATGGTAGGCATGAAATACGACATGGCCGGTGCAGCAACAGTCTTCAATTCGATCCTTGCCATCGCCCAGCTTGGCTTGCCAATCAAAGTCACATCGTGGATGTGCCTGGCAGAAAACATGCCATCCGGGACGGCTACGCGACCAAACGATGTGATCAAGCTAAAGAATGGCAAGACCGTAGAAGTGACCAACACCGACGCCGAAGGGCGTTTAGTTCTTGGCGATGGCCTCGCCGCTGCCTCCTTGGAATTCCCTGACTTGATTGTTGACGTAGCAACTTTGACAGGAGCAGCACGGGTTGCCCTCGGTAACCGTTATGCGGGCCTAATGGGCTCTGCTGAGGCCGTATCGGCACTTGAAGCAGCAGCGTTCGAAGCAGGTGAGTTGGTATGGCACATGCCGCTACCAGTCGAGTTGAAGGACATGCTCAAGTCGGATATCGCCGACTTGCAAAACGCAAAAATTGGCAACACCGCTGGTGGAATGCTAATCGGTGGCCTCTTCTTGCAGGAGTTCATCGGATTCAAGCGGAAATCGAAAACCGAGAAGCTTGCATGGGCACACATTGATATTGCGGGTCCAGCCAACAACGACTTGGGCGCATACGGCTACACCGGCAAGGGAGCCACCGGAGTGATTATTAGAACTCTGGTATCGCTCGCAAAGGGTATGGCGCACTAAACACTGCTCTCGCAGAGTAGTAAAGTTGAACTTAATCACGAACCTCAAAAGGGAGATCAGCCTGTGGCGGAACACAACTTCGACCTAGTAATTCTTGGCGGCGGCAGCGGTGGCTATGCAGCTGCTCTTCGCTCAGCACAGTTGGGCATGAGTGTTGCACTCATCGAAAAAGACAAGCTAGGTGGCACCTGCCTCCACCGCGGATGTATTCCGACAAAGGCTCTTCTTCACTCGGCTGAGATCGCAGACAACGTTAAGGATGCAGCCCACTACGGTGTGAACGCAGCGTTCGGGTCGATCGATATGCCAGCTGTGAACAAGTATCGTGACACCATTGTTGACCGCCTCTTCAAAGGCCTCACCGGTCTAGTTGGATCTAAGAACATCACCGTAGTAGCCGGCGAGGGCCGCTTGGTCGGCCCTAAGACCATTCAGGTGAATGGCGACAACTACACCGGCAAGAACATCGTTCTTGCATCGGGTTCATACAGCAGAAGCCTCCCTGGTCTTGAAATCGCAGGACGCGTAATCACTTCGGAGCACGCTCTTCAGTTGAATTTCGTGCCTAATAAGGTCATCGTGCTCGGTGGCGGCGTTATCGGTGTTGAGTTTGCCTCAATTTGGCGATCATTCGGCGCAGAAGTAACCATCGTTGAAGGTCTTCCAAACCTGGTTCCTAACGAAGACATCGCTGTTAGCAAGGGACTTGAGCGAGCATTCCGCAAGCGCGGAATTGATTTCAAGCTCGGCGTTCGATTCGCAGGAGTCGAACAAAGCGACAGTGGTGTTGTTGTCTCCCTTGAAAACGGCGAGAAGCTAGAAGCTGAGTTGATGTTGGTAGCGGTTGGTCGCGGTCCAAACACTGCGGGTCTCGGTTACGAAGAGCAGGGCATCCAGATGGATCGCGGTTTCGTGCTGACCAACGACAGACTTCAGACCAGTGTTCCTGGCGTTTACGCTGCCGGCGACATCGTTCCAGGACTTCAGCTTGCTCACCGCGGTTTCCAGCAGGGCATCTTTATCGCCGAGGAGATCGCTGGCCTAAAGCCTGCGGTCATCGACGAGGTTGGAATTCCAAAGGTCACCTACTGTGAGCCAGAGGTCGCGTCGGTAGGCGTTACCGAAGCAAAGGCCGCAGAACTCTACGGCGCTGAGAACATCTCAACCTACGAGTACAACCTCGGTGGTAACGGTAAGTCGCAGATTCTAGGCACCGCCGGATTCATCAAGTTGGTTCGCAAGAACAACGGTCCGGTAGTTGGAGTGCACATGATCGGTTCTCGCGTTGGCGAGCAGATCGGTGAGGCTCAACTAATTGTGAACTGGGAAGCCTACCCAGAAGATGTAGCAACACTTGTCCACGCACACCCAACTATGAATGAAGCAATCGGAGAGGCTCACCTTGCCCTCGCCGGCAAGCCTCTTCACGCACACGCATAAGCCGTTCAAGGAGCATTTATCAAATGAGTGAATCAGTAGTACTTCCAGCGCTTGGCGAGAGCGTAACCGAGGGCACAGTAACCCGTTGGCTAAAAAAGGTTGGCGACACCGTTGCCGTCGACGAGCCGCTAGTTGAGGTGTCTACCGACAAGGTCGACACCGAGATTCCTTCACCAGTCGCAGGCGTTATCGAGCAAATTCTTGTAAACGAAGACGAAACCGTACAGGTTGGTGCCGTTTTGGTCATCATCGGAGATGGCAGCGGAAGCTCGGCTCCTGCAGCACCAGCAGCGGAGCCAGCTGCTCCAGTAGTTGAGGCACCAGCAGCACCAGTAGTTGAAGCACCAGCAGCACCTGTTGTAGCTGCAGCGTTTGCCGCCCCAGTGGCCCCTCCAGTTGCGGCGCCTGTCGCAGCTCCGATTGCGGCGCCTGTTGCCGCACCAGTTGCCCAGGCATCTGCGAGCGATGTGACCAGCGATGCGGGTTACGTAACCCCGTTGGTGCGCAAGCTTGCAAACGAAAGCGGCATTGATCTAAGCCAGATTGCCGGCACCGGAGTTGGCGGACGCATTCGCAAGGATGACGTACTCGCTGCCACCCAGGCGATTCAAACCACTCCATCGGCTGCTGCTCCAGCTGCCGCCAAGGCATTTGTTCCAGGCGTGGCTTCGCCACTTCGCGGTACAACCGAGCCAATGTCTCGTCTTCGCAAGGTTCTTGCAGAGCGCGCCGTGGCTTCGATGGTTTCGACTGCACAGCTAACCACCGTTGTTGAAGTTGACGTAACTCGAATTGCGCAGTTGCGCCAGCGCGTTCAGCAGCAATTCATCGCAAAGTCGGGCGGCAAGCTCAACTTCATGCCATTCTTTGCCCTTGCAGCTGCCGAGGCACTTCGAACCCACCCTAAGTTGAATGCAACCATCGATGGCGAGAACATTGTCTACCACGCCACTGAGAACATCTCATTTGCCGTAGACACCGAAAAGGGCCTGCTAACCCCCGTTATTCGTGACGCTTCAACCCTGAACATTGTCGAGATCGCTCAGCAGATCGCTGACAAGGCGGCAAGAACTCGTTCTAACCAGTTGAAACCAGATGAGCTAGGTGGCGGAACATTCACCTTGACCAACACCGGATCACGTGGCGCGTTGTTCGACACTCCAGTAGTGTTCCTGCCTCAGGTAGCAATCCTTGGCACCGGCGTCGTCTCAAAGCGTGCCGTGGTTGTGACTGATGCTGATGGTCAGGACTCAATTTCAATTCGGAGCATGGTTTACCTAGCGCTGTCTTATGACCACCGATTGGTGGACGGCGCCGACGCGAGCCGTTTCCTTGTTGATGTGAAAACTCGCCTTGAAGAGGCGAACTTCGATTCAGTATTGGGTCTGTAACAACACTTCCGCTAAAAGGTGGTCAGGGTAACCTGGCCACCTTTTGCATTACCCACTCCCCTTTTTCTAGAGCTTGAGTAATCTGCCAAGCGAGGCGCTCCTCTGAGCAGTATTGGATAAATCTCGCCGTACGCACTCCCCCTAGAACCAACCAGTTAGCCATCTGGATGACTGATGGCTCCGTCGACACATCGATCGCCTCGCAAGGCATTTCTTTTGTTCCGCCAACCGGCTTGTGAGATTCACCAGCGACGTCTTTAGATTCACTCCCAGACTCTGCATGCACCGCATAATTACCAGCTGGATTAGGTTGTTCGATATTCAGTTCGAAAGCGGGCAGCTGAGTTAAAACCCCCAGTAGACAAGAAAGACCACCAACTACAGCGATCACCCTGCGAGGTGTAACGCGGGTTGCCCATTTTCGTTCAAGTCGTTCTCCCGGGTCCTTGCCGCCTCCCCAATCGCGCAGGTCATTTGAAAATATGTGCCGAAATTTCATCCTTGAATTCTGGCTTAGCGCATTCTCGCTCCTCATTGGAATCAGATATCTGTTGAGACCCAGCATGACTTGGTCTTGTTGACAACAACTTAGAATTGGGAGGTGCCAGAGTTTCTCGACGCGGGTTTAGACCCGATATTTACCCCATACCTCGAAGGTTGGGATCTTCAGCGTCGAGTTCACGCAGATGTTGTCTCTGGGGCAAGACCCGACACCGTAATCCTTCTTGAACACGCGCCTGTGTACACAGCTGGCAAACGCTCAGAGGGCGACGAATACCCGAACGACGGTACCGAAGTGATCGAGGTTGATCGAGGGGGCAAAATCACTTGGCATGGACCTGGTCAATTAGTCGGGTATCCAATCATGAAGCTACCCCGCCCGATCGATGTGGTGGGCTACGTGCGCTGGTTGGAGCAGGTTCTAATCGACAGCGTTGCTGAATTTGGTTTGAAGGGTGAGCGTGTTGAAGGGCGCTCAGGTGTCTGGGTGAACCACGAGGGCGCATACGTGAAGATTGCTGCCATAGGCATTCGCGTGTCTGAACACACAACCATGCACGGATTTGCACTCAACTGTAATAACTCCCTCGCAGCATACGAGGCGATTATTGCTTGTGGCATTGCGGATGCCAAAACATCTACAATTTCTGAGCTAACTGGGAATGATGTTACGACCGCAATGGCTGCACTGGTTATTAAGAAACATTTGAAAGAGATTGGCAAGGTAACCCTTTGAGCGACTCAACGGTAAAACCTGAACGCAAATTGCTTCGCATCGAGGCTCGCAACAGTGCGGTGCCGATCGAAAAAAAGCCTGAGTGGATCAAGACCAGGGCAAACATGGGCCCCGAGTATCAAGCGCTTCAGTCACTGGTAAAGCAAGAAGGCCTTCACACAGTTTGCCAGGAGGCTGGCTGCCCAAACATCTTCGAATGTTGGGAAGACCGTGAGGCGACTTTTCTCATCGGAGGCTCACAGTGCACACGCAGATGCGACTTTTGCCAGATTGATACCGGTAAACCGGCGGCCTTCGACCCGGATGAGGCTCGTCGCGTCGGAAATTCGGTTCGCAGTATGCAACTTCGATATGCCACGGTTACCGGCGTGGCCAGGGATGACCTGCCAGATGAGGGCGCTTGGCTTTACGCAGAAACAATCAGGCAGATTCACCGAAAGTCCCCTGGTACCGGCGTGGAAATTCTCGTTCCGGACTTCTCGGGTAATCCTGACCTTCTAAAAAAGGTCTTCGACGCTGCACCCGAAGTATTCGCCCACAATGTTGAAACAGTTCCGCGCATTTTCAAGGAGATCCGCCCAGCTTTTTCTTATGACCGATCACTCAATGTGATCACTCAGGCGAGGGATGCAGGTTTGGTCACCAAATCAAACCTGATTCTGGGAATGGGTGAAACCCGCGAGGAGATTTCGGCTGCGCTTCAGCACCTTTATGACGCCGGCACCGACATCATCACAATTACCCAATACTTGCGTCCCACTCCAAAGCACCATCCGGTGTCTCGCTGGGTCAAGCCTCTAGAGTTTGCTGAGATGGCCGAAGAGGCAGAAGAAATTGGTTTCCTTGGTGTTCTAAGCGGTCCTTTGGTCAGAAGTTCTTACCGAGCCGGTCGACTTTGGGCTCAATCAATGAAGAAAAAGGGTCGCGAGGTCCCCGCCCATCTAATGCACTTAGCCGATGCAGCCGAGAAATCGGGTTTCGGTCAGGCAGTTCACTAACTCCAACCAATAGGCTTATCCAATGGCAAAAACAAGCAACAAAGCAAATAAAACTCCAGGTCGCATGGCTCAACTGGTCTCGGTTTACCGAATGACCATCAAGGCAGACTCAACAGCGCTTTGGTGGTCGCTACTCGCCCTAGCAATCGGAGTTCTGGTCGGTCTTCTAGCATCGATTCTCTTTGCCGCCGGCAACGTATTCACTTCGGTTGCCTACATTATGACCGGTGTTTTGGCCGGAATCCTTGCAGCGATGATTGTCATGAGTCGAAGGGCAGAACGCGCTGCCTACTCTCAAATCGCTGGCCAACCGGGTGCCGCAGGCGCTGTGCTCGGTTCGTCGCTTCGCCGCAACTGGCGTTCGCCCGAGATGCCTGTCGCGATAAGCCCTAAGACCAAGGATGCCGTTTGGCGCGCCCTTGGCCCTGGCGGCATCGTGCTAGTCGGCGAAGGAAGCCGAAGCAAGGTTCAGTCAATGCTCGAGGACGAGCGCCGCAAGATTCAGCGCATTGCACCGGGAGTTCCAGTGAGTTTCCTTTACGTGACCGGCGATGAGGGCAGTGTTCCACTTCACAAGCTAGCTTCTAGCCTCTACAAGATGAAGAAGGCTCTAAATCGCACCGAGATTGCCGCGGTAGACAAGCGTTTGTCTGCCATCGCCGGTGGAATGCCGATTCCAAAGGGCATCGACCCAAACCGAGTACGCGCTTCGAGAAAGTAGCGTTAGCGCCGCATCAGCGGAGAACGAGAACCGTGCCGGCTGCCTTGTCGTGAAGACCGCGATTGTCGTTGTCCCAAATTACTGCGGGCAAAACAAGCAGGATCAAAGCGATTCTTAAGCCCGCCTTGGCAAAACCAACGACTGGCTCACCGTCGAGCCGTTGCAGGCGCAACCCCGTGATGCGATGCCCGAAACTAGACCCGGTTAGCGCGGTAAGAATGAAACTCTGAGCCGCGAAAATCAGCAAAGTTGCCGTGTTGTCGGCAGCGAAAAAGGCATAAGAGACGAGAAGCGCTGCAGCCCAGTCGATTGACAGCGCTAACACGCGACGACCCATCTTAGCGAGACTTCCAGAACCTGCGGCGGGCAAGCCGAGTCGGTCACCTGCCCAACGTTGTGAATCATTCATCCCCCGAGCCTATTTGAAAGTTTTTACATTCACGAAACATTTCATCGCCGGCTGGGCCCCGCTGTCTGGGTAGACTTATCTAGACGGCCTAACGATGTGCCAGTCCTCACCCACAATTCGAAGGGAAAACACCCTATGGCTAAGCTCAAGTTTAAAGACGCCGCCGATGTTCTTGCATTCATCAGGAACCCGGAAAACGGCATCGAATTCCTAGACGTTCGATTCACCGACCTTCCTGGTGTACAGCAGCACTTCAACCTTCCAATCGACCAGATCGACGAGCAGTTCTTCATCGATGGTCAGTTGTTCGATGGTTCGTCAATCCGTGGTTTCGCATCGATCCACGAATCAGACATGCAGTTGATCCCAGACGTGACCACCGCATACGTAGACGCATTCCGATCACGTGGCACCCTGGTTATGATCTTCGACATCTACAACCCACGCAACGGTGAGATTTACGGTCGCGACCCACGTCAGACCGCACGCAAGGCTCAGAACTACCTAGCCAGCACCGGCATTGCAGACACCGCATTCTTTGCCCCAGAAGCAGAGTTCTTCATCTTCGATGACGTACGTTACGAATACAAGAACAACAGCTCAATGCACTTCATCGACTCAGATGAAGCGGCTTGGAACTCTGGCCGTGAAGAGGCTGGCGGAAACTTGGCGAACAAGACCCCATTCAAGGGTGGCTACTTCCCAGTAACCCCAGTTGACAAGCACGCAGACATGCGCGACGACATCGTTGCAGAGCTTCTTGCTGTTGGTCTTGAGGTTGAGCGAAGCCACCACGAGGTTGGCACCGCCGGTCAGGGCGAGATCAACTACAAGTTCGACACTCTTCTAAGCTCTGCCGATGACATCTTGAAGTTCAAGTACATCGTCAAGAACGTTGCAGAGCGTTGGGGCAAGACCGCAACCTTCATGCCAAAGCCACTTTTCGGCGACAACGGTTCGGGTATGCACGTTCACATGTCACTCTGGAAAGAGGGCAAGCCTTTGTTCTATGACGAGGCTGGTTACGGTGGACTTTCAGACGTAGCTCGCTGGTACATCGGCGGTATCTTGAAGCACGCTCCATCGCTTCTAGCATTCACCAACCCAACCGTGAACAGCTACCACCGCCTAGTGCCTGGCTTCGAAGCGCCAGTAAACCTTGTTTACTCGGCTGGAAACCGCTCGGCTGCTATCCGCATTCCGATGACCGGTACCAACCCGAAGGCTAAGCGCATCGAGTTCCGTGCTCCTGACGCTTCATCAAACCCATACCTAGCTTTCGCAGCAATGCTTATGGCTGGTCTTGATGGCATCAAGAACCGCATCGAGCCACACGCTCCGGTTGACAAGGACCTTTACGAGCTTCCAGCAGAAGAGGCAAAGCTAATTCCTCAGGTACCTGGAAACCTAGAAGACGTTCTAAAGGCACTTGAAGCCGACCACGACTACTTGCTAGAGGGTGGCGTATTCACCAAGGACCTAATCGAAACCTGGATCGACTACAAGCGTGTGAACGAGATTCAGCCAATCGCGCTGCGTCCGCACCCATACGAGTTCCAGCTTTACTTCGGTTGCTAGTCTGAACCTGTAAAACTAAAAGAATCCCCTCGAGAAATCGAGGGGATTCTTTTTTTAGTTTGCGTCGTAAAACAACCGCTCGAAAACGATTCGAGCACGCCTTGTGTACGACAGGTAGTCCTGCTCGAGAGCAGACGCGGAGCCGGAGGGATATTCGAGGATGCGAGCCAGCCCATCGAGCTGCTTGCGGTCGGTTGGAAGGACGTCGGATTTCTTGTTGGCCCAAAGAACATTGGCTGATCGAACCCTCGATGCCAACAACCAAGCCTCTGCGAGAACGCGAGCATCGTGTTCTGCGATCAGTCCGGCAGATACACAGGCCTCGAGGGACTCGAGAGTGCGAGGACTTCGAATCTCTGGATGCCCCTGGCCGTGCTGAAGTTGCATAATTTGTACCAGCCACTCAACATCGCTCAGTGAACCACGGCCAAGTTTGAGATGCCGACGTGGATCAGCGCCCTGTGGCAGTCGTTCGGTCTCAACGCGAGCCTTGATTCGTCGGATCTCGATTACCGCGGCCTGTGAGAATGACTCGGGATAGCGGTACTTGTTGATGATGTCGACGAATGCTTGCTGCAATTCAAGGCTTCCGGCAATTGGTCTAGCTCGAACCAGAGCTTGGGCCTCCCAGGTGTCAGCCCAACGCTCGTAGTAGGCGACATATGAGTCGATCGAGCGCGCGACAGGACCATTCTTGCCCTCTGGGCGAAGGTCGAGATCGATCTCGAATTCGAGAGAATGGTCGTGGCTCAACCTTTGAACCTCGGAAATAACTCTCTCGGCGACCTTTTGGGCCAAATCGTTACTGACGCCATCATGGGCACGGTAGACGAACATCACGTCTGCGTCGGAGCCAAAACCGAGTTCCTCGCCACCGAATCGACCCATGGCAATAATGGCGAGGTCGAGCACTTCACGAATGGGACTAGGTGACAGATCGGCACCGCCCAAATCCTGAACGGCCTCGAGTGTGGCACGAAGGTAACAGGCGGCGATGTCGCTTAAACCCTTGGAGATTTGATCTATGTTCAAGTCACCGAGAACCGCGCCCATCGCCAACCTTAGAGTCTCTCGCCTACGGATGGCTCTAAAACTCGTTGCGACGGTATCCATGGAATCATGTCTCGAAAGCACAGCCTCGAATTCGGCTGACAACTCTGAGGAATCGAGTGGTGCGAGGTCTTCGGACCTTTCGAACCAGGCAGCGGCCTCAGGAATCTTTTCGAACAGACTGGTTGCCAGCCTGCTGTTGGAAAGCACTTGGGTCATTCTCTGAGCCGCACCGCTTGAATCTCGGAGCATTCTGAGATACCAAGGTGACTCCCCCAGATCCTCGCTCAGGCGCCTGAAGGCAAGTAGAGCAGCATCGGGGTCGCTGCCCTCTGCAAACCATTGCAGCAAAACCGGTAGGAGCTGTCTTTGGATGGCAGCCCTTCGAGATAATCCGCTGGTTAGGGCATTGATGTGCGAAACCGCACCTCTGGCATCCGCAAAGCCAACCGCTCTGAGGCGATCCTCTACCTGACTAGAGGTGAGCTCAAGAGTGTCCATTTTGGACACGGCTGAAAGGAGTGGGCGATAAAAGAGTTGTTGGTGAAGCGAACGTACTTCGAGTTTTACGGCGTCCCAGTTGGCCAGCAGGGCCTCATCAGACCACTTAATGTCTATCGACCTTGCAATTGCTCGAACTTTGGCAGCAGAGGTCGGCATTAGGTGGGTGCGCCTCATGTCTGACATTTGTATGCGGTGTTCGATTAGTCGCAAGAAGCGATAGTGCTTTGAGAACTTAGCGGCATCGAGACGGCTGATGTAGCCTGCTGCGGCAAGCGAATCAATAGCACCAATGGTGTCGCGATGTCTCACAGATTCATCAGAACGACCGTGTACCAATTGCAAAAGCTGCACCGTGAACTCAATGTCACGCAAGCCCCCGGGGCCCAACTTGATTTGATAGTCAATTTCGTTTGCCGGAATGTACTCGAGCACGCGCTCACGCATCTTCTGAACTGACTCAACAAAGTTTTCCCTGGACGAAGATGCCCACACCTTGGGCGATAGAGCGTCGACATACGCGTTGCCCAAATCCAGGTCGCCAGAAATCGGTCTCGCCTTTAGCAGAGCCTGAAATTCCCAACTTTGTGCCCAGCGATCGTAGTAACTAACGTGCGAATCCAATGTACGAACGAGTGCACCTGACTTGCCCTCGGGCCGTAAGTTCGGGTCGACTTGCCAAAGCATGGGCTCAGTGGCGGTTCCATCAATTGCACGCATCATTCTCGTGGCCAATCGCGTGGCCACTTCTACCGCGCGCTGGTTATCGAGCTCTGGTGAACCAGATTCGGCGACGAAAATCACATCGACATCGCTGATGTAGTTCAACTCACGCGCGCCGCACTTACCCATGGCGATAACGGTGAACTTGGTACCGTCTACTTCGGACTTGGTGAAGACTCCGTGCTCGGTTGAATTCTTCAGCTCGAAACGTGCGATGGCGATTGCCGCCTCTAGAGCGGCAGCAGCAATGTCTGCAAGTGCAGCTGCTACAAGCGGTTGGCCGAGCTGAGGGTCTGCTTGGGATACATCGAATACCGCGATCGACAAAAGCTCTTGCCGGTATGCACGCCTCAGCGCATTCCAAGCATCCGTGCTTTGAAAACCGTCTTTGAGATGACCCTCGACAGCCGCAACGATTCGCTTCTTGTAGTCAGCTTCAGAGCCCAGCAAGGCAGGCTTCTCAAACAACTTGAGTTGTTCAGGATATCGTCTGACGAAGTCTGTGAGGGCGGATGAAGCGCCCAATAGCATGCAGAGGCGATTAGCTGAATCGGGCTTCTTCAGCAAGTTCTTGACTTGCGCCTTATCTAGATCGGCAAGAGATAGCAGGGCGTTCAAAGCCTGATCGGGATCGGCTGATAGCCCAAGTGACGCAATTGCCGAGCGACCGGAATCACCAACTTTGGCAACAAGCTCATCTAGCTTCGAGACCGTGCTCGATAGGTCACTGAAACCGTATCTTGCTAGTTCGGAGAGGCCCGATGCCCTATCCGTGTAGGCCACGACTTTTACAGGGTTTCTAGGTTCTGCTTCAACTCGAATGGTGTTACTTGAGCGCGATACTCACTCCACTCGCGGCGCTTATTGGCAAGTACGTAGCTAAATACCTCTTCGCCAAGAGTCTCGGCGGCCAGCTCTGATTCCTCGAGCTTGCGAATGGCGTGGTCGAGGCTTTGCGGAAGCGGCTGAATACCCATGGCGCGACGTTCGGCGTCGTTGAGTGACCAAACGTTGTCTTCGGTTTCCGAAGGAAGTTGGTACTCCTCCTGGATTCCCTTTAGACCAGCAGAAAGAAGCAAGGCATAAGCAAGGTAAGGGTTAGCCGCTGAATCGATGGCACGATACTCGATACGTGAGCTTTGTCCCTTTGCTGGTTTGTATAGCGGAACGCGAATGAGCGCAGAGCGGTTGTTGTGACCCCAGCAGACGAAGCTCGGAGCCTCACCGCCACCCCAGAGGCGTTTGTATGAGTTCACATACTGGTTAGTAACCGCAGTGATTTCGGGTGCGTGACGCAAAAGGCCGGCGATGAAGTGTTTGGCTGTCTTCGACAGGTGGTACTGAGAGCCTGCCTCGAAGAAGGCGTTGGTGTCACCCTCGAAGAGAGACATGTGAGTGTGCATTCCAGAGCCCGGGTGCTGAGTGAACGGCTTAGGCATAAAAGTGGCGTAAACGCCCTGCTCAATGGCGACCTCTTTGATGACAGTCCTAAAGGTCATGATGTTGTCAGCCATGGTCAGCGCATCCGCGTAACGAAGGTCAATCTCGTTCTGACCGGGACCACCCTCGTGGTGGCTAAATTCAACGCTGATGCCAAGTTGCTCGAGCATCGACACCGCGCGGCGTCTGAAGTCGTGAGCGGTTCCGCCTGGAACGTTGTCAAAGTAGCCAGCCTTATCGACTGGAACTGGCTCACCGTCTGGACCCAACTCGGTTGACTTTAGAAGGTAGAACTCGATTTCTGGGTGAATGTAGAACGAGAAACCAAGGTCAGAGGCTTTAGCCAGCGCACGACGAAGAACGTTACGTGGGTCGGCCGCGGCTGGCTGGCCATCCGGAGTTTGAATGTCGCAGAACATGCGAGCTGTAGGTTCGATTTCGCCACGCCATGGAAGAATCTGGAAAGTGCTTGGGTCTGGCTGCGCCAACATGTCCGCTTCATAGGTTCGGGCAAGGCCCTCGATGGCTGATCCATCAAAGCCAAGGCCCTCGGCGAATGCACCCTCAACTTCAGCCGGCGCAATAGCCACAGACTTCAGAGTTCCTGCAACGTCGGTGAACCACAGGCGAATGAATTTCACATTGCGTTCTTCAATTGTGCGGAGCACGAAATCACGTTGCTTGTCCATCGGGTGTTCCTCTCTCTCCCTGCTACTAGGCTAATGGGTATGCCGAAACTTCGCTTAGCGTTGGCCCAGACAAATCCCGTCGTTGGCCAACTATCTGAGAACTTAAACGCCTGCTTCGACATGGTGATGAGTGCTACCGAGCAGGGGGCGAATATCGTCTTGTTCGGCGAGATGGCGGCGACGGGCTACCCAATCGAAGACCTAGCTATTCGCAAGAGTTTCATTCTCGACGCAGAAAAAGCTGTCGAGGCTTTTGCCTCGAGATTGCTAGACGCAGGGCTTGGCGACACCGCCGTAATCATCGGCCATCCCGCACCAGTCAAAAGTGATTCCCCAGGCTCCGGCTGGGCTGGCGCGACAAACTCAGCTTCGATAATTTTTGGTGGCAAGGTTCACGCCCAGTACGCCAAGCACCATCTCCCTAATTACGGCGTATTCGACGAGTACCGAAACTTCAAACCAGGTTCAGACCTTGTCGTGTTCGACCACTCCGGCCTCAAGTTCGGCATCGCAATCTGTGAAGACATTTGGCAAAGTGGTGGCCCTGTGTCTGGCATGAAAAAGGCCGGCGTCGACTGCCTTCTAGTGCTAAACGGCTCCCCGTTTGAGGTCACCAAGGGCGATGAAAGGCTCGAGGTAATCCAGGATGTTGCCAGAACGCAAGAGTGTGCAATTGCCTATGTGAACCTTGTTGGCGGACAAGACGACCTGGTTTTTGACGGCGACAGCCTGATGGTCGACGCTTCTGGTCAGGTCATTGGCCGAGCCAAGCAATTTGACACCGACTTAGCGATTTTTGATTTGACCGATAAGCAGACCATTGAACCGGTCAAAGCTTCGGCGTCAGAACAACCAGACGAGCTATGGCAAATCTGGCAGGCATTGGTCACGGGATTGCGCGACTATGTCGACAAAAATGGCTTCAAGTCGGTGATTCTTGGGCTCAGCGGAGGTATCGACTCTGCGGTTTGTGCTGCGCTTGCTGTCGATTCAATCGGCAAGGAAAGAGTCTTCGGCGTCTCGATGCCAAGCAAGTATTCATCTGAGCATTCAAAGTCAGATGCATTCGACTTGGCTAAACGCCTTGGGATCGAGTGCCGAATCGAACCCATCAAGGGTTTGGTCAAGCCGATTGAGAAACAACTCAGGGCTAAAGACCTTGCCGCCGAGAACCTGCAGGCGCGAATGCGCGGAGTGATTCTGATGACTCTCAGCAACCTCGAGGGCCACCTGGTTCTCACCACGGGTAACAAATCGGAACTTGCCGTCGGTTACAGCACGATTTATGGTGACTCGGTCGGGGGTTTTGCGCCCCTGAAGGACGTCGAAAAGACTCTGGTCTGGGTTCTTGCTCAATGGCGAAATGACTTTGCAGTGGCTGCGGGAGAAACCGAGCCGATTCCTAAGAACTCAATTGAAAAGCCACCGTCAGCTGAATTGAGGCCAGGTCAAGTCGATCAGGATAGCCTGCCACCTTATGACCTTCTCGACGGAATCCTGGCGGCCTACATCAACGAACGCTTGTCTCGAGAAGAGATCAGCATTCGCGGCTATGAAGAGGCTACGGTCACTAGGATTGCCAATCTGGTTGACCGAGCTGAATGGAAGCGCCGTCAAGGTGCAATTGGCCCCAAAATCACCAGCATGTCTTTCGGTCGAGACCGAAGAATGCCAATCACAAACAAATACTCAGGATAGTAAGGAAGAAGCAATGGCTGCAGACAAGTTGATTTCATCAGGCGGACCGTGGGAGAGCGTAATCGGCTACTCACGCGCAACAGTCGCAGGTGAATACGTACACGTATCGGGTTCAACTGCAACCGTCGGTGGCGTTTTGCAGGCTGAAGGCGATGCCTATGGGCAGACTCTTGTCGCCTTGAACGAAGTGATCGCACCTGCGCTTGCTCAGGCCGGCTATACCCTTGCCGACGTAGTTAGAAGCCGTGTTTATCTCTCTCGCGCAGAAGACATGGATGCCGTTGGCAAAGCTCACGGTGAAGTGTTTGGCGAAATTCGCCCAGCTGCAACAATGCTTGCTGGAATCCAGTTCATCAACCCATCAATGCTGGTTGAGATCGAAGTAGACGCCTGGAAGCGTAGCTAGTGACAAACTTGTCGCCCAAGAAAGTGCGAACGAGCTCTCTCGCTGAGCTCAAAGCCGCTGGTAAAAAATTTAGCTGCCTAACCAGCTATGACTCTCTGACTGCTGAGATCTTTGACGAAGCCGGCATCGACGTTCTCCTTGTCGGTGATTCAGCAGCCGACAACGCTCTTGGGTACAGCACCACCTTGCCAATCACCGTGGAAGAAATCATTCCATTCGCACGAGCTGTAGCAGGGGCGGCGAAACGAAGCCTCGTCGTTGTCGATCTTCCCTTCGGTAGTTATGAGACTGGAGCCGACGACGCGCTTAGAAATTCGATCCAAATCATCAAGCAATCTGGAGCCGCAGCCGTCAAGCTTGAAGGCGGCGCGGAGCGTGCGACTCAGATCGAGGCGATTGTTTCTGCGGGTATTCCGGTCATGGGTCACCTTGGGTTTACTCCACAAAGCGTGCATTCACTTGGCGGTTTCAAGGTACAAGGACGCGGTGACAAAGCCGCGCAACTAATGCAAGACGCACTCGCCCTAGAAAAGGCTGGCGCTTTCGCGATCGTTCTCGAATTGGTGCCAATGGACATCGCCGGCGAGATCTCGGCCGCTCTAACAATTCCGACAATTGGAATCGGCGCAGGGCCCAAGACCGATGGTCAAATTTTGGTCTGGACTGACTTTGCGGGATTATCGGGACACAAACCGCGCAAATTCGTGAAGCAATACGCCCAAATGCGCAACCTTCTCGCCGAAGCAGCGGTTAGCTATAAAAACGAGGTTGAGACCTCTGTCTTTCCTGACGAAGCGACTTCATTCGCCGAATAAGGTCCACTAAGAGGGTGGCCTAATCTTTGCTCTCAGAGTCCTGCCAGGCCTTACTGCGAGCTCTGATGGTTTCCAAGGCAGCCGCAGCATCCTTGCTATTCGAAAACGGACCAACTCGATGTGGCGCTGGTGACTTCAGGCCTTTTTCGACTTTGAGCGTCTTCAGGTTGAACCAGTATTGCGGCTCTTCGTTTTGCTCACTTGATTTGGTTTCCATAGAAATAGACTTTAGTCATGCCTCGCGATGCCAACACCGGATTACTGATGCCCGGCAAACTATCACCGACCCGAAGCGTGCCAGCTAGCGTTGCGAGACCCGAGTATGTCGGCAAATCAGCCCCCTCAAATTGGACTGGCGGACATGTTCGGACACCGGCAGAGATTCAGAAGATCCGAAAAGCTGGGCGCATAGCTGCGCAGGCGATTGCCTTGGTTGGAGAACACGCTAAGCCTGGCGTCACCACGGATGAACTTGATCGAATCGGCCACGAATTCCTAATATCCCAGAATTCATATCCGTCTACCCTGGGCTACCGGGGTTTCCCAAAGTCACTCTGTTCCTCAATCAATGAGGTCATCTGTCACGGAATCCCGGATGACACTGTGCTTCAAGATGGTGACATCCTCAACATCGACATCACAGCGTTCCACGACGGCTATCACGGAGACAGCAACTTCACGTTCAAAATTGGCAACGTAGCTCCAGAGGTTAGCGACCTAGTTGACAGAACGCACGAAGCCATGATGCGCGGCATAAACGCTGCAGTTCCGGGCCGCCAGGTAAATATCATCGGTCGCACTATTGAAACCTACGCGCGTCGTTTTGGATATTCCTCGGTGCGCGATTTCACCGGACACGGTATCGGTGAAGCTTTTCACTCCGGGTTGGTTATACCTCACTACGACTCAGCTCCGCTGTTTGACGATGAAATCAAGGTGGGCATGGTCTTCACAATTGAGCCAATGCTTACTCTTGGCGGTTACGACTGGGACATGTGGCCCGATGGCTGGACCGTCGTCACAAAAGACAAAAGCCTGACAGCCCAGTTTGAGCACACCATCGCCATCACAGAGGATGGCCCTGAAATCTTGACTCTCCCCTAAACGAAAGAATCTCATGGCAAAACGCGCAATCGGCATTGACATTGGTGGAACCGGAATCAAAGGTGCTCTGGTCAACGTAAAAGACGGCACTCTGATCGGTGAACGAATTCGCTTCGCGACACCTGAAGGCGGCAAACCGGAAGACATCGCAGCCGTTGTAAAGAAGATTGTCGAACAACTGCACCCGGGCAGACTTAGTGTTCCAGTTGGCATTTGTTTTCCAGCGGTTGTAAAGCACGGGCGAACCATGTCTGCGGCCAACATTTCAAAGGACTGGATTGGTCTCGACGCCGAGACCCTTTTTGAAAAGACACTAGGCAAGCATGTTCACATGATCAATGATGCTGATGCCGCTGGTGTTGCCGAAGTCAAATTCGGAGCGGCCCACAAGCGAAAAGGACTTGTTTTCATGTGCACCCTAGGCACAGGTATTGGTACTGCTCTGTTCATCGACGGTGATTTGGTGCCTAACGCTGAGCTTGGCCACCTCGAGATAGATGGCATCGACTATGAAAGCAAAGCGGCATTTTCGGCCAAGGAACGTGAAGATCTTTCGTTTGCGGACTGGGCCGTTCGCCTACAGAAGTATTTCGAGACAGTCGAAAGACTCTTCTCCCCCGATCTAATCGTTATCGGCGGAGGCGTTTCCAAGCAACACAACGAATTCATACCGCTCTTGAAGCTATCGGCCGAGATTCTCCCTGCTGCGAAACGAAACAACGCAGGAATCTTGGGCGCAGCGGCACTCGCGTATAAAAACCGCGAAGATTAGTGGATGGGCCGGCTGATACGCCGGGTTTTGTGCCTATTGCTAGGTGACGATCATCTATCTAATGCCAGTGTTGCCACTGGCCTCAAGCGGTCTACCCGAGATCAAGAGCGAGCAGCTCATAAGATCTCTATCTGACCTTGCTCCCGACGAGGTTTACATAGCCGGAACGCTCACGCATCCCGCTGGTGGTCTCTTACACCACCGTTTCACCCTTACCGCAAAGCGGCGGTTTACTTTCTGTTGCACTGTCTCGCAGGTTGCCCTGGGTGGCCGTTAGCCACCGTCGCGCTCTATGGAGCCCGGACGTTCCTCGACATTGCTGCCGCGATCGCCTTGCCGACCCATCCAAGTTCAAGGTTACGGCAATGAACTAGTTCTACAAATGAGAAGTTGAATTTAGGGCAACAAGTTCGGCAGCCTGATCGCCCCAGAAACGAATGATACTTATCGAGCAGGGCGAAATTTGAGGTCGCCAATAGGCTTCAGGGCCGGCATTCATACCCGCTCGAACAAAACCTCGAATAGGCATAACGTGGGCGACAACAACGACTGTCTTGCCAACGTGCTTGCTAAGTATCTCTCGGCAGCCAGCCTGAATTCGATTGTCGAAGACCTCTAGCGATTCACCGTTAGGTGGCGAAATCGACCAAGATCCACGCCAAGCTTCGAATTCCGAGGGCCATTTGGTTCTTGCTTCTTCGGCGGTGTGTCCGTCCCAATCTCCAAAGGAAATTTCCTGAATCTCGGGCATCAATTCAACTCCAAGAGACAACTCGTTGGAAATGATGTTTGCGGTATCGACTGTTCTCTGAAGTGGTGACGCGATGATTGCCGAAACTGGCGAGAGATGCGACCAAGGGCCAGAGTTGCCGATTTGAGCCAAGGCCTTGGCTACGTTGTGCGCGTCGCCGCGACCGGCATCAGACAGTCCGGGGTTTTGGCCACCGCTTCCGGAGATTCTCTTGGATTCGGTTAAATGGGTTCGACCGTGACGCACGAGAATGATAGTCGTCAAACCTTCGGTGACATGCCCAGGCGCTCTCACCGAGCTAGGCAGCAATTGATCAAACTCGACCGTAGACGCCCGCGGTGGTTGCGATGTAGAGGCAACGTCTGAGTCAGCACGATCATCCATGGCCTTGTTCGCTAGGGCATCTGCTCTGGAGTTCTCTTCTCGCGGAATCCACTGCCAACGAATTTGTTTACCGCGAGCGATAGCCTGAACTTCGGCGCCGAGTTGGATCATGTCCGGATGCTTAATCTTCCAGCGACCGGCCATCTGCTCAATGACTAACTTTGAATCCATTCGCACGAGTATGCGCGCATCAGCGTTGATTGAAACCGCACCTTCGAGGCCAGCTTTGAGCGCGATGTACTCGGCGACGTTGTTTGTCGCCACGCCGATGAATCTTGCCACCTCGAGAATCACTTCGCCCGTGTCGGCATCGATGACAACTGCGCCCGAACCAGCTGGACCAGGGTTTCCTCGCGAACCGCCATCGGCCTCGATGATTAGGTTTTGAGGCAGCTTCATCGAATCAAGATTGCTTGACAGTCGGGGCAAGTAGCTATCTGATTTTTGGCAAGACCCGAGACTTCGGCATAGGCGCTCGCACCCAGGCTGATTCGGCAAGCACCGCATTCTCGACCAACTAGTCGGGCTACCGGAATGCCCCGAGAAGCCTTTTTCTCGAAAAGTTCGAGAAGTTCGGGAGCAATGCGCGATGCCTGCTGAGCTCGATCCTGAATCTGCAGATCCAAACCGGAACGCAGCTTCAGGAGCTGTTGCTCATTTGCACTGATTGCGACTTCAAGATCCGCGTCAACCAAGTGTTTCTGGGCCGCGATTGCTTCGTACTCTGAATGCGCGGCTTCTTTGCGCTCAAGGATGAAAAGCTCGGCATCCTCCAAATCGGACTTGCGAGCCGCAAGCGAGACAAGCTCAGATTGAATCCCCTGCGCATCTTTAGGAGAGTTAGTAACCGCTAGTCGCTCATTGTCTTTGGCAATGCGCTGCTCGACGAGTTGAAGATCGGTCTCAGCTCGCTTTAGTTCAAGTTCGATTGAGTCAAGCAAATTACGTGCATCAATGACTTTGCTAGCCAAGTCCAACTGCAAACCGCGTTCGGTCGCATACTGTGCCGGGTCTGAAAGTTCGGCGATGGCTCGACGGCTGCGCATGATCTCAACGTCTAGATTCGCAAGAGCAAGCAAATCCAATTGTGCGGCTTCGGTGGCTTCCATTACTTTGGTACTTCTCCTACTGAGTGACTACGAAGTCCCACGGGTCTGTGCGGATGTGGCTGACTACAAACTGAATTTCTGAGAATTTCGCTGCAAGTTGACTTGCGGCAACTTCTAGCCAAAGCCACTCGGCCGCCCAGTGCGAAACGTCGATGATTGCAGGGCTGCCTGCACCCAGAATAGCCGACTCTCTGACGTCTTGAACCACGTGGTGGCGCAGATCGGAGGTCAAATAGACATCTGCGCCCTCATCGAACGCACGACCTATAAATGAGTCACCGGCCCCAGCACACAAGGCGATCTTGCGAACTGGTTGTTCGTAGTCGCCGGCAACTCGAACACCTGAAGCGGTTGAAGGCAGAACTCCGGCAACGATTCTGGCAAAGTCACCAAGTGATATTGCATCGGGCAGAAGACCAACACGGCCGTGACCAACCGAAGTGCCGTCGGAGACCAAGGGCTCAATGTTTGAGAGTCCGATTGACTTAGCGAGAGTGTCCGAAACCCCATTCTCAACGATGTCAGCGTTGGTGTGGGCGGCATAAATGGCCACATTCGAGCGAATTGCCCTACTCAGGGTTGAACCCTTTGCCGTGTCGGAGCTAACCGATGAAACTCCTCGCATGATGAATGGGTGGTGTGCCAAGACCAGGTCGAATCCCCCGTCAATGGCCTCCTCGATAACTTCAGAGGTTACGTCCACTGTGAGAAGCACGCGGCTTATTCGATCCTGAGAGCTTCCCGCAATTAGTCCAGGTGCATCCCAGGCTTCGGCACCACTCACAGGCCAGAGAGATTCAAATTCCAATAGCAATTGCTGGAGCGAAGCGGCCATTAGTCTGCCAACCCGAAAATGTCTTTGAGGTCATTTCTACGAGCTTCCAGTGACAGGACCTCGGCTTCTTGCCTCTTGATTCTTGGGATACCCAGCAAAGCAGGTAGCAGCAATCCGATCGCCAATGAAACGACAATTGCGAAATTACTCAGCTGCCAGAAGTTTCTCGAACCTTCGGTTGTGAAGTAACCAAGCCAGCTGAATTCAGGCAACTTGGAAACCGTGAAGCCCCATCCGATTGCACTTGCGACAAGCCAACCGGCGAGGTTAATCCAGTTCGCTGGTTTATAGAAGCCGTAGCTTCTCGATAGCGAAACCTCGTGATACGCAATGCGACGAATCAAAATGTCGCAGGTGAAAATGCCGGCCCATGCTGCTGTCGGAACTGCGATGACAAGGATGTATCCGCCGAGGTTGTGCCAAAGGTCTGTATTTGAGAGTCGACCGGCGGCCAAAATTGCAAAGCCGATAACAAAGATGGCGATGATTGGGTGCAGAACAACGGGTTTGACGACGACACCCAAGGTGCGCAACGAGTGCGAGATGGAGTAAAGCGCCATTGCACCGCCGACGACTAGTGCAATCGCTGAGGAAGCCGCTACCGGAACCAGTGACAGCGGATTTGACGCAGCTAGACCAATTAGGAAATTCTGCGAGAACTGCAGTTTCACCTGATCACTAAGCGATTCAAAGTAGGCAAAGCCGAAGAGCGAGATTATGAATGGAATTACCGCGACTGCGAGGAAAACCCAAGAGACGACCTTAACTCCGAGCTGATCGGAACCAAGTCTGCGGGCGAAATCGGCTCCAGCTCCAACCCAGAGCAGGCCGGTGCAAGCGAAGACGAGCGCGGCGGCACCCAAGGTCGCCAACCAGCCACCACCCTCAACCGAAGCCAACGCTTCGAGCCTGATCGACGGTACCATCAAAGCCAGCGCAAGTAACACAGCAACGAACCCGGCTACTGCTCCCCATTTCTGGGTCGAGTAGAGCAGATTCCCACCCCGAATTGCAACAAACGAAGCCAGTATTCCAATGCCAACGAGAGACACTACCGCGATCCAAAGAGTTGGGTTCTGAGTGGACAGCTCCAGCGGCTCATTCGTGGCTGAAGAACTGGTGACGATTGGAACAAGGACGAATATGCTAACTGCGGCCAGAATACGCGTAATCGTTAGAACGATTGCCGGAACTGCGTTAGCGGTTACGCCAAAAGCGGCTCTAGAAAGCATCAACGTGCCGAGACCGCTTCTCTTGCCAGCAAGCGCGCCCACCGAAACCAGCGCGCCAGACGCTGCGAAACCAAGAGCTAGAGCAAGCGCGCCTTGACCAAATGAAAGATTCGCTTGCGATAGCAAAACTGCTAGTCCCATAGGAAAAATGGATCCACCGAGTCCCGCCCAAGACCAGAATTGAGAGCTGGCTAGGCTGCGCGCCTCGCGCTTGACCTTTGGTACTCGTTGAGCTTGGACACGTTCGGCTTTCACCAATTGAGCTTTTGCAAATTCATTGGCAACCGGAGCAACTTCGTCGCGAGCAAGGTTTTCCAACGTAACTTGAGGCTTAGGGATCGAAGCAGCACCTGCATCAAAGGTGCGAGGAGCAGCGACAGGAGCGAATTCCACGCTCGAATCTTGGATATCTATCGAACCAGTGCGGTCGGCGATGACCTGTTCCTGTTCAGCGGTGAACTCCTCTTCTTCAGAGCCAAGATCTTCGAAAACCTGGTTCGCTGGAATCGGCGAAGAAATCTGTTGCACCGCAAGATTTGCCACGACATCCTCGATAAGCAGTGGTGGTTCGCTGAGTACGTCTGGTTCGCTGCTGACTGGCGGTTGGGTCTGAATTGGCGGTTCGCTAAACACGGTTGGTTCGTTTTGAATTGGTTCTTCAACGATTGCGGGGTTTCGCACCTCAAGCAACTCAAGTCCACGAAGTTTACGTTCACGGTTGATGGCCTGCATTGCCTGTGGACTACCGGTTGAAAGAAGATCCGCTTCCCAGCCCGCGAACTCCAATTTTTCCGATTCGCGAAGAGCAGCCTGCTCTTCGAGCAAGTTCATGGCGGCGAGGATGCCGGCTTCATCTGCCTGCGCGATCGTCAGCGCTTCTTGCAATTGCGCGTCCGTTAGTGAGCGTCGAACGGGAGGCGTGAAGCGTGAATCATCCATATCGAAAATACTAATGCCGGGGCACCTAAGTACCCCGGCATTACCGTTTTGTGGGCCCTACCGGGCTCGAACCGATGACATCCACGGTGTAAGCGTGGCGCTCTACCAACTGAGCTAAAGGCCCCTCTTTCGAGAGGTTGCGTCTAAACGCAACTCCGAAAGCCTATCCCAAAAAGACGACGGGTCGCAAGTTTAGAGCGCCGCCAGTGCCTTCTTGTATTCGTCTAGGTTGCGAGCTTGACCTGGAGCTGTGATGAACTTCGCGACCAACTCGCCATCCTTGTTGATGACAAAGGTTGCGCGGTTTGCAATGCCGTGCTCTTCGAGGAACACGCCGTACTGCTTTGCCACACCGCCGTGTGGCCAGAAGTCGGCCAAAACGTTGAACTCGTACTTCTCTTGCTCGGCGAAGAGCTTCTGAACAAACTTTGAGTCAACTGAGATTGCAAGCAACTCAACAGATGCATCCTGGAATGCAGCGAAGTTATCGCGCAGCTCGCAAAGTTCACCGGTGCAAATTCCCGAGAATGACAGCGGGTAAAAGACGATGACTACGTTCTTCTTGCCACGGAAATCGCTGAGTTTGACATTCTCGCCAAACTGATTGACAAGTTCGAAATCTGGAGCGTGGTCGCCGATGATCAGGGTCATAATCAAAATTCCTTCTAAAAATACGTTGTTTCGTGTAAGCAACTAGCAAAACACACAAATCATTCCACCGACTCGTCATAAACTTCTATGAGGCTTTACAAAGCCCGAAATCTTTGTCCATCCCCCAGAAAGAGGATGTCGGTGTCGATTAACAACCAGGATGCATTCGCGGTCAGTAACCCAGACCAAGACCCGCAGGAAACTTCTGAGTGGCTCGAGTCACTAGATGCAGTTGCGCGAGTTCACGGCCGCGGCCGCGCCCGCGAAATCATGATGAACCTGCTTCGTCGTTCTCACGAGCTTCAGCTGAATGTCCCTAACGTTCCGACCACCGACTACCTGAACACCATCGCGCCTGAAAACGAGGCCGAGTTCCCTGGTGACGAAAAGATCGAGCGCACCTATCGCGCTTGGATGCGTTGGAATGCAGCCATGTTGGTTCACCGAGCTCAGCGTCCAGGCGTTGGCGTTGGTGGTCACATTTCAACTTTTGCCTCATCGGCTTCGCTCTACGAGGTTGGCTTCAACCACTTCTTCAAGGGGCAAGACCACCCGTCAGGTGGTGACCAGATTTTCATTCAGGGTCACGCATCACCTGGCCCATACGCTCGAGCTTTCCTCGAAGGCCGCCTAAGCGCCGACCAGCTCGATGGATTCCGTCAAGAGAAGTCGCACGCAGCCGGCAGCCTCTCGTCATACCCTCACCCACGCTTGATGCCAGATTTCTGGCAGTTCCCAACCGTTTCGATGGGTCTAGGCCCAATCAACGCGATTTATCAGGCGCAATTCAACCGCTACCTAGCCGGCCGTGGCTTCAAAGACACATCCGAACAGCACGTATGGGCTTTCCTAGGTGACGGCGAGCTTGACGAAGTCGAGTCACGTGGCGCACTTCAACTTGCAGCCAACGACAACCTCGACAACCTAACCTTTGTTGTCAACGCAAACCTGCAGCGCCTTGATGGCCCAGTTCGCGGCAATGGCAAGATCATTCAAGAGCTCGAGAGCTTCTTCAGAGGCGCGGGCTGGAACGTAATCAAGGTTGTCTGGGGACGCGAGTGGGATGACCTCTTGGCCCGCGACCACGATGGTGCCCTAGTCGACCTCATGAACAAGACACCTGACGGTGACTTCCAGACTTACAAGACCGAGAACGGCGGATTCGTTCGCGAGAACTTCTTCGGTCGCGACCCTCGCACGCTCAAGTTGGTTGAGGGAATGAGCGACGACGACATTTGGAACCTAAAGCGCGGTGGCCACGACTACCGCAAGGTTTACGCGGCATACAAGTCAGCCATGGAACACAAGGGCCAGCCAACCGTCATCATCGCAAAGACCATCAAGGGCTTCACCCTTGGCAAGTCTTTCGAAGGCCGAAACGCAACCCACCAGATGAAGAAGCTGACCTTGGATAACCTAAAGGGCTTCCGCGACGAACTTCGAATCCCGATCACGGATGCGCAGCTCGAGGAAAACCCTTACCAGCCTCCATACTTCCACCCTGGACAGGATGCTCCAGAGATTCAGTACATGCACGAGCGTCGCCGCGAGCTAGGTGGCTATCTGCCAGAGCGTCGCAGCAAGTACGTCGACTTTAAGCTTCCAGAGGAGAGCGTCTACAAGGTCGCCAAGGGCGGTTCGGGGACTCAAGAAGTTGCCACCACCATGGCCTTCGTGAGATTGCTAAAAGACCTATTGCGTTCGCCGGAATTCGGAGAGCGAATCGTTCCGATCATTCCAGATGAAGCTCGCACCTTCGGCATGGATGCGTTCTTCCCCACTGCGAAGATCTACAACCCGAACGGTCAGCACTACATCTCTGTAGACCGCGAACTGTTGCTTGCCTATAAGGAGAGCACGGCTGGACAGATCTTGCACACCGGTATCAACGAAGCCGGCTCGGTCGCAGGATTCACAGCGGCAGCCACGAGCTATGCGACTCAGGGTCAGCCAATGATCCCGTTCTACGTCTTCTATTCGATGTTCGGCTTCCAGAGAACTGCTGATGCATTCTGGCTGGCCGGTGACCAGATGGCGCGAGGCTTCATTATTGGCGCAACCGCAGGCCGCACAACCCTAACCGGTGAGGGCCTGCAGCACGCCGATGGCCACTCGCCGATGATCGCCGCAACCAACACCGCCGTCATCACCTATGACGCCGCATACGGTTACGAGATTGGTCACATCATTCGCTCAGGTATCGAGCGCATGTATGGCGGAACCCACGTCGACCCGAACGTTATGTACTACCTAACCGTTTACAACGAGCCTTACGTTCAGCCGGCAGAGCCTGAGAACGTTGATGTCGACGGCATCATCCGAGGTATTCACAAGGTCAGCACGAATGCTGCCGAAGGACACAAGGCACAGATTCTTGCTTCGGGTGTGGCAGTTCCATGGGCTTACGAGGCCCAGCAGTTGCTGCATAACGACTGGGGCGTTTCGGCTGACATTTGGTCGGTGACCTCGTGGACCGAGCTACGCCGCGATGGACTAGCTCGCGATGAAAAGAAGTTCCTCAACCCGAACGAGAGTGTTGCCCCTGCTTACATCACCGAGAAACTCTCTGGTTCAACCGGGCCGATTCTTGGTGTGAGCGACTACATGCACGCGGTTCAGGATCAGATTCGCCCTTGGGTTCCTGGCGACTATGCAACTCTCGGTGCCGACGGTTTTGGTTTCTCAGACACCCGCGCAGCCGCTAGACGCTTCTTCAAGATCGACGGTCCTTCTATCGCCGTTCGAGTTCTTGAGCAGCTCGTCGAGCAGGGCAAGATTGATGCGAACGTTCCTCAGATGGCTATCGATCGATACCGCCTGCACGATGTGAACGCAGGTACTTCAGGTTCGACCGGTGGCGAGAACTAAGCAACAAACACTTGATTGGCTGAAGTCAATCTCGGGTGAGCTGGCTACGACTACGCTCAAGCGACTTGATGAGCAGTTGCCTTGGTATCGAGAGATGCCCGCGGCAAGACGTTCTTCGGTTGGCCTTGTTGCCCAGGCCGGCATAACCTCGTTTGTTTCGTTCTTCAAAAACCCAAAGTCGCAGCCATGGGTCGCGGCGGATGTTTTTGGAACCGCTCCGCGCGAGTTGCTTCGATCGATTTCGCTTCAAGAAACACTCCAGCTAATTCGGGTTGTGGTGCAGGTAGTTGAAGATCGCGTAGTAGAAGAAGATGATGATTCCCTGCGCGAAGCCGTTTTGCTTTACAGCCGCGAAATCGCTTTTTCGGCCGCCGATGTCTACGCTCGGGCCGCTGAAGCGCGCGGTCTTTGGGACGAACGCCTTGAGGCGCTGGTGGTCGATTCGATTCTCAGTGGAGAAAACGAGGAAGAACTCGCTTCACGTGTAGCGGCACTTGGCTGGAGAGCTCAGGGTTCGGTCGCGGTCCTAGTCGGGACCACGCTTGATCAGGTCGATCAAGACGCAATTCGCAGAGTCACTCGCAAGAGCTCAGCGGATGTACTTATTGGGGTGCACGGGAATCGGCTCATCATCGTTTTGGGGCGCGTCGAATCTGTTTCCCCCTCATCGCCTACTTTTATGTCGCTAGCGGAATCAATTGAGGGGTATTTTGGTGCAGGGGCACTCGTGCTTGGCCCCGAGGCGCCATCGGTGAGTGAAGGTCACTTCTCAGCTCGGGCAGCTCTGGCCGCTTTTGCGGTGGTTAAAAACTGGCAAAAAGTTGTTCGCCCGATAAACGCGGATGATTTACTAGCCGAGAGAGCGCTGGCCGGCGACATGCTGGCAAAGGCCACCCTGGTGAACCGCATTTACAAGCCGTTGAGTTCAAACTCATCCGAGCTTCTTGAAACCCTAACTACTTACCTGGAATCGGGACGGTCCTTGGAAACCACCGCCAGATCGCTTTTTGTGCACCCAAATACGGTGCGTTACCGACTCAAACGAATCTCCGAAATCATCGGCTGGGATGCCACGGGTGCTCGTGAGGCATTCATTCTTCAGGTTGCGATGGTTTTGGGTTCGATGAACAACCCCGAACAACCCACTCAACGATAAGGTGACTTCATGATTGTTATCGCATGCCCAGGTCAGGGCGCACAAACCCCAGGATTCTTGGCACCTTGGCTTGAATTGCCGACCTTTGCCGATTCGCTCACGCTAATGCAAGAGGCCTCTGGCATTGATTTGAAGTCCCACGGAACCATCAGCGACGCTGACACCATCAGAGACACCGCGGTAGCTCAGCCATTGATCGTTGCCGCTGGCGTGGCGTGCGTATCTGCCCTATTCGATGGAAAGTCACCAAAATCTCAGGGCATCGCGGGAGTCGCAGGTCACTCGGTCGGCGAAATTACCGCTGCCGTTACTGCCGGGATATTTTCTTCCGAGGATGGCATCAAGTTCGTACGCGAAAGAGGAAACGCTATGGCGAAGGCCGCCGCGCTTGAAACAACAAGCATGGCGGCCGTACTTGGAGGCGACGAAGCAATCGTGCTTGCCCGCCTTGCAGAGCTCGATCTAACTCCAGCCAACTACAACGGTGGCGGACAAATAGTTGCAGCCGGCTCGGCTGAAGCCATCAGTGCACTAGTAGCCGAAGGACTGGCCGGAGCGAGAGTAATTCCTCTACAGGTTGCCGGCGCTTTTCACACCCGTTACATGCAACCGGCGGTATCAACCCTCGCCGCATACAGCTCAAATCTTTCTCCGGCTAACCCTGAGATCAGCATCTGGTCTAACCAGGCCGGACAACTGGTCGATAGCGGACAGGAGTACCTTGAGCTTCTGGTCAGCCAGGTATCGAACCCGGTTAGATGGGATCTGTGCATGCAGGCAATGGTGAACGCCGGGGTAACCGCGCTTATCGAAGTTTCACCGGCCGGCACACTGACCGGCCTAGCGAAGCGCGGCATGCCGGGTATTGAAACCGTCGCTGTAAAGACGCCCGAAAATATCGATGCAGCATTGTCGCTAATTAACAACCACAGCGCGTAACCCGCGCGGTAAATTTGTAGCAGCTCACAGAAACAGAGGATTCATGTCACAGCCAACCTTGAACCAGTACACGCCGGTCAAGTTCTCACGCATTTATTCTCTGGGGGCAGCACGTGGCGATCTGACTGTCACAAACGACGACATCGCTGGACCAATCGACTCGAGCGACGAGTGGATTCGCCAGCGCACCGGCATCATCACCCGCCGTCGTGCCAGCGAAAACCTAAGCCTCATGGACATGGCTGTGTCGGCCTCACTTGAAGCCATCAAAAATGCCGGCATCGACGCATCCGAAATCGGCGCAGTTCTCTTCAGCACGATCACTCACCCACACCAAACTCCTTCTGCAGCGGCCCTGTTGGCCGACAAGATTGGTGCGAATCCAGCTCCGGCATTCGACATTTCGGCTGCCTGCGCCGGTTATTGCTACGGAATCGCCCAGGCCGACGCCCTTGTGCGTTCGGGAATGGCCAAGTACGTCCTCGTAGTTGGCGGCGAAAAGCTCAGCGATTTCATCGATCCAACCGACCGAACCATCAGCTTCTTGCTTGGCGATGGCGCTGGTGCGGCCATTGTTGGACCATCAGAGACTCCGGGAATCAGTCCTACAGTTTGGGGTTCGGATGGCTCTCACTGGGATGCAGTCGGAATGACCGCTTCGCTTCTCGAACTTCGTGACGGCACGGCAGCTTGGCCAACCCTGCGCCAGGAGGGCCTAACCGTATTCAAATGGGCTGTTTGGGAAATGGTCAAAGTTGCTAAAAAGGCTCTAGAAGTAGCCGGAATTACCGCCGATGACCTTTCTGCTCTGGTTACTCACCAGGCGAACATCCGAATCATCGATGAATTGGCAAAGCAACTCGCTGTTCCAGAACACGTTGTAATTGCTCGCGACATCATTTACACCGGCAATACCTCGGCTGCCTCGGTTCCTCTTGCCATGCACGCGCTACTCGAATCAGGCGAAGTCAAATCTGGTGGACTGGCGCTAGAAATTGGTTTCGGCGCAGGCCTTGCCTTCGGCGCTCAAGTAGTAGTCCTCCCCTAAACTTAACCACGGTCAAATACCCACAAAAGGAGATACAAATGGCACTTTCGAAGACTGAAGTACTTGCAGGTCTTGCTGAGATCGTCAACGACGAGACTGGCATTGCAACCGAGGCTGTACAGCTAGACAAGTCATTCACCGACGACCTAGACATCGACTCAATCTCAATGATGACCATCGTTGTAAACGCAGAAGACAAGTTCGGCGTGAAGATTCCAGATGAGGAAGTAAAGAACCTCATCACCGTAGATGACGCTGTTTCGTTCATCACCAACGCGCAGTAATAAAAGCTAAGGCAAAAAATTGACTCAAAAGATCGTCGTAACCGGAATCGGCGCAACAACGCCACTCGGCGGCGACGCGCAATCGACCTGGCGTGCACTGCTCGCCGGTGAGTCGGGCATCTCGACTCTCGAACAGGAATGGATCGCTCGTTACGAGGTTCCAGTGACTTTTGCCGGACAGGCAAAGGTCAAGGCGGCAGAGATCTTGACTCCTCAGGAGTGCAAGCGTCTCGACCCGTCTAGCCAGTTCGCCCTGATTGCGGCACGTGAGGCTTGGGCAGACGCAGGTTCTCCTGATGTCGAGCCTGAGCGCCTCGCAGTTGAGTATGCAACTGGAATTGGCGGCGTATGGACCCTGCTGGATGCGTTTGACACGCTGAAGGAAAAGGGTCCTCGCCGCGTTCTTCCGATGACTGTTCCAATGCTGATGCCAAACGGTCCTGCCGCAGCAATCGGCATGGACATCAGTGCACGCGGTGGCGTTAGAACTGCCGTGTCAGCATGTGCATCGAGCACCGAGGCAATCGCTAACGCTCTAGACAGGCTCCTGAGTGGTCAAGTTGACATCGTGGTTGCCGGTGGCTGTGAGGCCGCCATCCACCCGATGCCAATTTCAGCATTCGCCGCTATGCATGCGCTGTCAAAGCGCAACGATGAGCCGACTCGCGCTTCACGACCATACGATGTGAACCGCGATGGATTCGTGATGGGCGAAGGCGCTGGTGCGCTTGTTCTTGAGACCGAAGCACACGCCAAGGCGCGTGGCGCCAAGATTTATGCAGAGCTCGTTGGAGGCGCGGTCACCTCAGACGCTCACCACATCACTGCGCCAGACCCTGAAGGAACCGGTGCGGCTCGAGCTGTTATCGCCGCACTCAAGCAGGCGAACGCCAAGCTTGAAGAAGTCGTTCACATCAACGCTCACGCAACCAGCACCCCGGTTGGCGACATTGCCGAGTACACAGCTTTGAAGCGAGTGTTCGGTGACCACCTCGAGACCGTTGCCATTTCAGCGACCAAGTCTTCAACCGGTCACCTTCTCGGTGGCGCTGGAGCAATCGAAGCAATCTTCACGATTCTAGCTCTTCACGAGCGAACTGCTCCCCCAACCATCAACCTTGAAGATCAAGACCCTGCGATTCCTCTTGATGTGGTTACATCGCCTCGCAAGCTTCCGGATGGTCCGATTCTTGCAATCAGCAACTCGTTTGGCTTCGGTGGCCACAACGCAGTCATCGCCTTCAGGAGTTACGAAGGTTAACAAGTAGTTTCCGAGAATTCACCAGCCCTCGCCATTCGTTTGGCGGGGTTTTCTCTTTGGGTTCCAATTCGTTCAGGAAGAAATCATTCAATTGTGGCATCAGCAAGTGCTGATCACACATGGAGGAAACGAATGAACATGCGTTCAAAGGTGGCAGCTGCCGCCGCAACGGTAGCAATCGTGGCTACCGCCGCACTACCAGCTCACGCGATTGAGACACCAACCTACGTTGAGGCAGTGGCCTCGGGGGTATCACTGAAGGTTCTTTCAACCGCGGGTGATTCAATTAATGGCTACCAGATTGCTGGTGTCCCAGATGGTACTGGCGCATTCAAGTCGGGATCATCGGTCAAACTCTTGATGAACCACGAACTCTCATACGGAACTGTATCGAGCACCCTTCAGCGTGCCGGTGGGGCGGCATTTGGCGCAACCGTAACCGAATTCACCATCGACCCGGCTACTCAAAAAGTCACCGATGCAAAGGAATTCCTAAAGTCTGCAGTCTTCTACGACTACTCAACCAAAACCTTTGGTTCTACTCCTGGGGCACCTGCGGGTACCGCTCAGAAAGATGCCTACGGCACCCCGCAACACACTAACTTTTTGAACCGCTTCTGCTCTGCTTCACTCGCACCGGCAGGTCGATTCTCTTACACCGACCCGAAGACCAAGAAGGTTTACGGAATCAAGGATGCCGTCTACCTAACCGGAGAAGAGGGTGGCGACGAAAGCCGTGGCTTCGCAGTAAACGCAGCGGGTCAGATCGCACAGATTCCTAAGCTTGGTCTTGCCGCCTGGGAAACCTTCGTAGCAGTTCCTACCGCTACCAAGACCACCGCACTTTTCGGCAACGAAGATGGCTCGGCTACCGATTCACAGCTTTGGCTCTACCAGGGCACCAAGACCAACACTGGAACCTGGTACGACCGTGCCGGTTTGACCAACGGTAAAACCTACGTGATGAGCATCAACGGCCTGAAGACCGAAGCCGAGTTCCGCTCACTCGTTGGCAAGGGTAAAGTCACCGACGTTCAGTTCAAGGCAGTAGACACTTCAGTAAACGGAGTCGAGCAGAACAAGCAGGCTGCGCTTTTTGGCACCTCGCTTGCTCGTGTTGAAGATGGAGCTTTCGACCCTAACAACCCTCGCGACTACTACTTTGTAACCACCGAGTCAAACAAGGACAAGAACGCAACCGCACTTGACCCAAACAACAAGTTGGTTACCAAGCGTGACGGTGGAGCTCTATGGCGACTGCGTTTGGCTGACGCAAAGAGCCCTGCAAAGGGTGGCGAATTGACCATGCTTCTCGATGGCTCAGAGGCTCCATACATGAACAAGCCAGACAACATTGAAGTAGACGGCTATGGAAACATTTTGATCGAGGAAGACCCAGGAAACAACCCTCAGGTTGAGCGCATGTTTGCTTACCGCATCAAGGATGGCAAGATCGCAGTCATGACTCAGTTCAAGGCAAGCATGTTCTCGAAGGCAGCTGCCAGCGCTGACTTCATCACCGAGGACGAAGAGCAGAGCGGTATCTTGAATGTGACTTCAATCATGCGCACAAGCAAGACCGACACCAACTTCTACTACGTCTTGAATGCTCAGGTGCACGCTACCGGCGCTGACCTGCTGAAGTCTCGCCCTGACATCACCACTGATGCGGGCAAGGCAGCTCTGCTAAATGCAATCGAGGGTGGTCAGTTGTACTTGATGACTGTCACTAACTGGGCTGCGGTTTACGGCGACTAAATTCCTAGCAGTTGAGAGGGCGGCCACTTCGGTGGCCGCCCTCTTCATTTGTTAGCCTTGTCGAATGAGCAAGCTTTACTTTCGCCACGGCGCTATGAACAGTGGAAAGAGCACTGCGCTTCTGCAGGCCGCCCACAACTATGAAGAGCGTCAACAGCACGTATTGCTAGCTAAACCGGCCATCGACACAAAGGGTGACGCGACAATCGTCAGCCGTCTCGGCGTGGACCGACACGTCGACTTTCTCGTCACACCAGAGTTGAATCTGCGGTCGACATTTGTGAAACTGGCCGCTGATCATCTACTTGAAACTGGCACAAAAATTTCATGCCTCTTGATTGACGAAGCCCAGTTCCTATCTCGCGATCAGGTTGACCAAGCCCTGCAAATCGCTGTACTGGAAGATGTGCCGGTGCTGGCCTATGGAATTCGCACCGACTTTTTGACCAATGGTTTCCCAGGCAGCGTTCGCCTACTAGAAATCGCTCACAGCCTCGAAGAGTTGAAAACGATCTGCCGTTGCGGCCGAAAGGCCATGTTCAACGCGCGCAAAGCCAACGGCGAATTCATCTTTGACGGTGCCCAGGTTGCTATTGACGGTTTCGACGTGACCTACGAATCACTTTGTCCACATTGCTACTTTGACGAGAAAAACATCACCTAATGCCACAGGTTCGCATGGCTTCATTCAAGGATGGCCACAGCCACCCCTTGTTTGCTGGGCGTGAAGCGCTCGGACCATCGATCACCGACTGCAAATCCTTGGCTGAGATCCAGACGGTCATCGCGAGGTATGCGGCCGAGAATCCGCAAGCGGATTGGATCGACGCTGGCGCATTTCAACGAGACTTAGCTACGGATCGATTCGATCTCGACCTTGAGGCTTTCGATGGAAAAGCCGTCGTCTTGCACGCCGATGATCACCACACCCTTTGGGTGAACACCGAGGCCCTGAAGCGCGCAGACCTGTTTGAAACCCAGCCCAGTGTTTCCATCGGAAGCATCGACATTGGCGACGATGGGCGGCCCATCGGTATCTTGCGCGAATGGGAGGCCATGCGCCTCGTTCTAGATGAGATTCCGCCACTTACCATCGAACAAGAGATTCTGGCACTGGAAAAGGCTCAGGAGCGTTTGCTCTCGTTGGGTATAACCGAGCTTCAAGAAGCCTGGATAGACCCCGGCATGACCGAAATCTATCTAGAGTTTGCCGGGCGGGATCTCTTGAAGATTCGAACCCACCTCGCTCTGCGATTTGACCCGAAAACCTGGCGGGCCGATCTGAACTATTTCAAGAAATGCCAGTTGGCTGTAACCGAATTGAATCACCCCAGATTGCGAATCAACGCTGCAAAATTCTTCGCCGACGGCGTGCTCGGAAGTGCCACGGCGGCGCTCAACGAAGCCTACGAATCTGACTCACAAAACTTTGGTGAACCAGTGTGGGATTTTGAGGAACTAGGCGAAGCAATCGACGAGGCAATTGAAATGGGTCTCAGCCCACACGTGCACGCAATTGGTGACGCCGCGATTAGCAAAACGCTTGACCTGCTTGAATCACGCAAGGCGGAGTTGTCGAAACTTCTTTGTCCACCGGTGATTGCACACTGTGAACTCATCGGTGAGGCCGACCTAAAGAGATTCGCGGCAATCGGCGTCGTGGCCAACCTGCAACCCCTCTGGGCTCGCAAGGACTCGCTTTTGACTAGTTGCATCCATCACATCGGTGAACGAAGACTTGATGACATGTATCGAATGCGCTCACTGTCCGATAGCGGCGCAAATCTGGCCTTTGGAAGCGACTGGCCAGTTAGCGACCCCAATCCCCTACTCGGGGCTTATACGGCCGTTTATCGCGCCGTTAAAGATGCTCCGAGCTGGAACGAAGCCGAATCTCTGACCATGCGCGAGGCACTCGAGGCCTACACCAAGGGCACGGAGCATCAACTTGGCTATGGCTCGGGTTCAAATACATCCGAGAGACTCGATGACTTCATCATCTTGAATGCCGACCCACTCGAGTCTTCACGCGAGAGCTTTGCTGAAATCAGAGTGCTTGAGACATTCATCGATGGCGTCAGGGTCTGGCCAACGATCTAAAGCCACTAAATGGTGGGGCGTGCGGGACTTGAACCCGCGACCGACGGATTATGAGTCCGCTGCTCTAACCGGCTGAGCTAACGCCCCCTGCGGTGCGACAGGGTAAAACAATAAGCCTAGTCGTCGTCTCCCTTGATGCGTTCGGTCGCCTTCTTGACCACACTCTTTGCCTTACGAGTGCGGCTGGCAACATCTTCACGAACATCATCTAGTTTCTCGCGAACTTCTTCGCGCACATCTTCGAGCTTCTCTTTCACTTCTTCGCGAAGGTCATCGAGCTTCTCGCGAACCTCGACTCGAACCTCTTGCGCCGAGCCACGAAGCGCTCGGGCACGCTCGCGCAATGCCTCGACACGATTGTGAAGTGACTCAGGCAGTTTGCCGATTGGCAGAGAGTAATCGGCGCTGTTGTCATCGCTGGTGCGGTCTGAGTCGCTGTCACCGCGGTAGAGGCCCTCAAAGATTGTCAGAGTGCGTTCGATGTCGTGCGCCTGAATTAGGTGGAGCGAGTTTTCGGATAGACGGTCTAGTTCCGTTTGATCGGCGGTAAGAATCGCTTTAAGCTTTTGCGAGAACTCAACGACATCGTCTGGCTCAAAAAGATAGCCGTTGTCACCGTTGTGAACCAGGTGAGGCAGTGCCATAGCGTTGGCGGCGACAACTGGACGCCCAGAGGCCATTGCCTCCATAGTCGCGATGCTCTGCAATTCAGCAATCGATGGCATGGCAAAAAGGGTCGCACGCTCGTAGGCCTTAGGTAAATCCTCTTCTGAGATGTGACCCAAGAACTTGACTTGCTTGGCGATTCCTAGTTCATTCGCCAAATTCTCGAGGAACTTTCGTTCTCCACCATCGCCAACGATTTCAACCTGGGTGTTTAGCGACTTTGGAAGCATCGCCACTGCCTTGAGCAGGTTGTGGATGTGCTTTTCGTAGTCAAGACGACCCAAGAAGAGGATTCGTGGTTCAGCATTCGAGGTTGGCGTGGTGTTCGCAAACTTAGATGCGTCGATTCCACAGCTGATCGCAAGTACGTCGCGAACACCGGCAGCGTTCTCCAGCAACTCGGCAGCCCTGCGGGTTGGTGTGGTGATGAAGTCAACTTTTCGGAGAATCCTGCCGGCGTCACGCCAAGCGGCCTTCATAACCGTATTTTCAAGCCATCCAGGAACAATCACCGAATACTTGATTAGGTTTTCGGGCATGATGTGATTGGTTGCTAGTAGACGAATGCCGCGCTTTCTCGCACTCTTCACCAGATAGCGACCCATGATCAAGTGAGACTGGATGTGAACCGCATCCGGGGAAATTTGGGCAAGCAGCTTGTCAGTTTTTGACTCGAGCGTAAATGGCCAAACATAACGAAGGGTTTTGTGCTGAGGAATTCGGTAGCTGCGAATTCGGTGCACGGTCATCGATTGACCATCGTGAATTTCGGTGAACGAACCGTGGTTGTCGTCATAGGCTGCGGCAACGATGTGGACCTCATGGCCATGACGGGCCAGACCGCCGGCTAGGCGCTCAGCAAAGCGAGCCGCGCCGTTGATGTCTGGCGGGAAGGTGTCGCAGCCAATGACAATCTTGAGTGGCTTCACGGCAGATTCGGTCAATTTGAGCTCTCGTTAGATGAATTTCGCGGTAACCCGATGCTTCAATTTTATCGGATTTGCTGTTGGTTCGAGCTATTTAGTGCGTTTGCGAAGCTCTGGGTGAACCTTTGAAAGCAGGTAGACACCCGCTACGGCGACTATTGCGCTCAGGCCGAATCCAAGCATCGCCGACAAGTCGGCCTGCTGCGCCTCGCCAAGGATGACGATACCGATAGAAACAGCAACCAGCGGGTCGATAACGGTGAGCCCGGCGATCACTAGGTCTGGTGGCCCAGACGCATAGGCGTTCTGCACGAACCAACCTCCCAGTGCTACAGCCGCAATCAAACCAATTAGACAAAGCAGAGTGAGCCACTCAAAGTCACCCTGATAAATGCGCTGAATGACGACCTTGGCAAGGGTTGCCACGAAACCATAAAGCACACCAGCACCAAGGATGTAGGTCAGCGCGTTGATGCGGCGCGCGAAGAAAATAAAGAGCACACCAAAGACCGCGAGGATAGCGACTAACACGAAGAGAACCTCGCGCAGGCGATCATCCGTGAGTTCAATCTCTTTGGCAACGCCCGAAGCCATTGCAACGAAGGCGCCAATGCCGCCGGTGCAAAGCGCGACCGCAACGATTGTTGCCTTGCTGAGTTTGGTCTTAGTTACTCGCGCATTCACGAGAGAGGTAATCACGAGGGCGATCGCGCCTATTGGTTGAACCACGATGATTGGTGCGAGACCAAGGGCAGCGAGCTGAAAAACGATAGCAATGCCCATTAGGGCGGTGCCAGAAAGCCAGCGAGGCCGTGCCAATAATGAACGCATCTGCTTGAAGCTAAGTGCACCCTTGGCGCGGTTCTTTTTCTCGTGACCGACGGCATCGTTTTGGAGTTGCGCACCGAACGCTAGGGCTACTGCACCCAGCGCAGCCAGCACAATAGCAAGCGTGCGCAGTTGTTCTCCGGGACCCATGTATCTCCTATTTGGTTCACAATGACTCTAACAACTGGGCGTGGCAATTCTTTCTAGGCTGAGACGGTAAATTTGTCTCATGCCAATCAGACCCATCGTCATCACAGGTGAACCAGTGCTTCACCAGCGCGCAATCGAAGTAACGGATTTCAACGAAGAGCTCAGATCTCTTGTTGCTGACATGTATGAAACCATGGATAAAGCTCCGGGTGTTGGCCTTGCAGCACCGCAGGTGGGCGTCGGACTTAGGGTGTTCACATACGACTATGCAGACGACGACGGCAACGAGCGCAGGGGCGAGATCATCAACCCAATTCTTGAACTTGGACCGATAGTTGATGAGCCAGCTGACGAAGACACCGAGATCGAAGGATGCTTATCGGTTCCCGGTGAGAGGTTCCCGCTCAAGCGAGCAGATTGGGTGAAAATCACCGGGGTTGATCTAAACCAACAGCCGGTCGAAATTGAAGCAACCGGTTGGTTTGCTCGAATCTTCCAGCACGAATTCGATCACCTAGATGGCATTCTGTATGTGAACCGACTTGCTGAACCTTGGAAAGAGATTTCCACTGACATCATTCAAGATAACGGTTGGGCTAAGCCTGGGCTTAGCTGGTTGCCCGGTAAAGACAAGTTAGACGCTTAGCCCAAGAACAATCTGATAAGTGCAGCCGTGGCTGCTGCTGCTGCCACCATCACGATGAATGGCGCGCGGATCCAGAGCAGAAGCGCACCCACCGCAAGCGCTGGCAATCTGGCATCTAGAACAAACTGCGAATCGGCTGTGAAACCTTGAATACCGAGAAGAGCCGAAAGAAGTGCGACCGTCAATAATGCGGCGCTTCGGCTAACCACTGGTCGGTTCAAGACCGAACTCGGAACTAGAAAACCGATGAGCTTCCAAGAGTAGACAGCGAAGCTCGCGAGCAAAATACCCGACCAAATATCCAAATTCACTTGTCTTTCACCGCCAGCCAGTCAAAGATTCCAAAGACAATGGCGATTGCTCCGGCAACCAAAACCGGAACTCCAGCTGGTAGCGAAGGCGTGAGAACAACCGCAACAACCATTGATAGGGCCGCGACCGCTAGGGCTTGGCGCTCTTTGAGTCTTGGCCAAATCAACCCAAGGAATGCGGCCGCCGCAGCAGCATCTAGACCCCACGTAGCAGGATCACCAATCGCATCCCCGAGAAAAGCGCCGAGCAAAGTCGCAAGATTCCAGAAAACAAAGACGGCCAGACCCGTGAACCAAAACCCCTTGCGTTGGACACTCGTCTCTGATTGTGCGGTGGCCACGGCGGTTGACTCATCAATAGTTAGCAACGCGGGAATGAGCTTCTGCAGACCAACGCGTTCAAGAATTGGCGCCATTCGAACGGCGTAGAAACCGTTTCGAATTCCTAGCAACCAAGCCGAAACTACTGCGGCGCCGATCGCAACCGAACCCAAACCTGATGCCGCAATGATGCCAATAAAAGCAAATTGCGATCCACCCGAGAACATCAGAAGCGAAAGCACCTGAGTCTGCCAAACATCCAAACCTGCCGCTACTGAGAGAGCGCCAAACGAGACACCATAAAGGCCGGTCGCAAGCCCGACTCCAACGGAAGTTGATATCACTGCAGATTTAGCCACGGAAGCGCCCCGCTCGATTGAGACTCAGAAACAGTTGAGACCTGGTTGCGAAGCCACACTTGGCAATAACCGAACCCAGTACTTGTCGAACGCGGTATTGAGGGGTGTCGAGCAAAGCGGCGATCTCTTCATCGTCGTGTCCAAGTTCAAAGTATTCAAGAACCTGCGATTCGCGCTCGTTCAAGTTGCCGAGCCTTACCAATAAATCGGGAATGTCGAATTGAACGTCCTTGGCGTCTTGAAGAAACTTACGAAGCTCTCTGAAGTTCGGCTGATCGTCCTTCGAGGCAGTGCTTCGAATGGCTTTCAACAGCTCCGCCGGCCCAGACTCCTGTGTAACCAGGTCTGTCGCACCGGCTGCGATTGAGGCAAGCTGCAATTCAGGGCTGAAATAGGGCCCCGTCATAATGAAAGCTGGTACCTTGGCGCCCTGTGCCAAGTATCCCTCAATCAACTTTTGTGCCAAGCGGATGCCATCCATGCCCTTGATTCGGTGGTCGAGAACAATGACGTCAACTAGAGCGTCAGGAAGTCGAACAAGGGCCGAATCGGCAGAATCGTCTTCGAGCACAACTTTCAGATCGGGCTGTGAGTCAATCAGTAAACGACGGCCGAAACGAATGTCAGGGTCGCCGTCGACCAAGGCAATGCGAAGATCAAGCGCCATAGTTAGATCTGTTCAGCGCCCAGCGACTTTAGGTGCGGAAATATCGCAGAGACCGTGAAACCAACGCCAGGTACCTTGGTTGCCTCGACGCTGCCCGCATACAAGGCAGCGCGTTCTCGCATCGCGGTGATGCCCTTTCCGACGATCGGTTCGGTAAGTGCCTGGAGGTCTTCTTCAGCGGTGTAGCTGGATTCCTCACCGGTGATAGCCACCAACTCGCGGTTGGCGACCTCGATGCCGTTGTCTTTAATCAGAACCTGCATGCCATCTTCAACCCAACTGAGGTCTATCGAAACATCGGTTCCAATTGGACAGTTTTGTTTGACGTTCTCGAGAGCATCAAAGACGATTCGGTAGAGCGCCAGCTGAGCACCCTCGTTGAGCGCGAAAGGCTGCCCTTCGTTGCGAAGGTAGGCATTGAATCCAAGCTCTCGGTAGAGAACAACGAGTGCATCGAGCTCGCGCAAACCTGGAGGAGCAGCAGAAACTTGGTGGGTTTTATTTAGCATGTCGAAAAGACGGCGAAGTTCGGTGTGCGCGGCGCGTGCGCTTTGAGAAATCTTTTCGAGCGAACGGGTGGCCGAACTAGGGTCAACTTTTGCGGCGTATTGGCCGCCCTCGGTAAGGCTGATAACAGCGGCAACCTTCTGAATGATGAGCTCGTTGATGTCTCGGGCAATACCGAAGCGTTCATTTTGCTCAGCAATTTCGAGTGCCAACTTACTTGACTCCTCGCGCACAAAAAGACGGTCGCTTCGCGTACCCACGTGAACCACAGAAACGAATGAATAGCGGCCAAGCAGATAGGCAAAGATGTTGACGATTAGAACCAGGCTGCCAATCAGAATCAGAGCAGAAATTCGACCCTGGTCGGTGCGAATGGTCATTCCAAAGAGATCGGTGAACAGGGGCGCACCGTAGGCAACGATCCAGGCGATCGACAGACCGAATGCGATCGACAGAATCAAGCCGGCAACACGGATGATTTGGTTGCTGAAGGCTGCCAGCGTAACGGTGGCTACGACCGCCGAGAGACCGCCAGCAAGCGGATCCAACTGAAGATAGATGGCCGCTGCTACAGATACAAGGAGAGCCCCAATCGAGGCATATGGAACCGTTGCGGCGAATAGAACCGCCAGAGAGAGCACAAGATTCAGACCTAAGGCCAGGAAACCTTGATTAACGGTGTCAATACCGCCAAAGAGAAGGAAGGTAAATACCGCCAGAAGGGCGCTTGAGAGCCATTTATTTTCTTGGATCCACCTGATCATGTGGCCTCCTGATGTTCAGAAAGAATGGCTCCCCGGCTTGGACTCGAACCAAGAACCTATCGGTTAACAGCCGATTGCTCTGCCAATTGAGCTACCGAGGATTAGTTGCTTTCGCAACTTGACAACATTACCAAAAAAAATCGGTACGCGTAGACAACTAGGCGAGATTTATTCGCCGGCTTTGCAACTTAGTAACCGAGAGTTAGGTCAACGGTGCCTACGAGTGGCTTCCCGTTGGAAAATGCCTCTACGTTGATACGAATTCTTTCACCGAATAAACGCTGAATCATCTCGGGAGTATCCGCCGTGTGCGGCGTGATTATGGTGTTTGGCGTCTTCCAAAGCTGACTTGAGTCTGGCAGTGGCTCCGGGTCGGTTACGTCGACTCCCGCTCCCCCGATTGCACCCGCGAATAGAGCCCTGATCAAGTCTTCGGTTACAACGTGCCCACCACGCGCAATGTTGATCAGAAATGCGGTGGATTTCATAGCTTTGAACGCGTTTGCGTCGAAAACGCCTCGTGTTTCGTCGGTTAGAGCAGCTGTCACGAAGACAAAATCAGCGAAAGGCAGGCGACCGAGCAGTTCATTCGACGGCAATACTTCATCCACGCCATTCATAGGCTCAGGTGACCTGCGCAGAACGGTGATTTTCGCCCTGAAGGGAGCAAGCAAACGAATCAGCTCTTCGGTAATTCCACCGCCACCGTAGATAAGCACTTCGGCATCAAACATGCTTACGGCGAACTTGCCACCCCAGGTGCCGGCTTTTATGCGAGCAGGAATTGCTCGGCCGAGGGCAAGGGCCAGCATCAGAGCGTGCTCTGCAACGGGCTCGCGGTAGGCACCCTTGGCAGATGTGACTTGCAAATTGGGGCGATTTTCTGAAATCCATTCGAACAGCTCGGCAAAATTATCGACGCCAGCAAACGGAAGTTGCACCCAAAGAAGTTGCGGATTCGCTTTGAGGCACTTCTTGAGCTCTTCAGGCCCGTGGTAGTCGTGCCAAATCAGCCCGGTTGCGTTTGCTGTTTCGTCCGAAAACTCAGCTCCGCCATCGGCAATGAACCGCTCATAGGAGATGTGCTTTCCCGGACCTTGCGCAATCACAGTTGCCATTACTGAAGTGCCCTTCGCTGCTGCTCGACTTCAATCAAACTCTGCTGCACTCTGGCGGCTTCAGCAGAGCCTGGTTCAACTCTTCGAAGTTCGGCTAACAAGTCGGCCTTCTCACGCGCCAAAACGTTTACCAAAGCCCTCGCAATCACGCCTTCACCGTAGCGCTTGAGACCCTCGGGGTCGGCGGCCGGAAGCGGTTGGGCTGCGATTTCTCTAAGCAGTGGCAGCAATTCAGGTGCGCAGGCCGAAGCGACGGTTTGCATCCAGGTTGATTGCCCCAGCGATGCCGATGATGAACCGACCGCAACCAAGACAGCATTGTGGCTTGGGTGACTAAAGCCGCCGCGAACGATCTGGATCAATTGTTCTGCTTGAACAGCCTCCGGTACCTGTAGTAGCACCTCTAGAACCTGACGTTCGAATCTCATGATTGGATCGTTCAGGTTTATCGGTTGGACATGGCCGGAAACGGGCTCTGCGGGAGATTCAGGGTGTTGTACGTCTTTTCTTAGCTCAGCTACGGCTTCGCCGCGAACCTTCTTGGCGATTGAATCGACGATGCTGGCTACTTCATTTCCATCGAGGTTCACCCAGCCCGCGAGCTCACGAACATACGCTGGTCGGATTGCGGCATCGCGAATCGAAGCGACAACGGGGGCAGCAGCTCTGGCAGCACCAACGCGACCCTCGATAGTCGAAAGGTCGAACTTTGAAATCTTTTGACGGATCGCGAACTCGAAAAGAGGTTTCTTCTTTTCAATCATTAACTGGACCGCTTCGTCGCCCTTTGCCGAGCGCAGATCACAAGGATCTAAACCTTCTGGGCCGATCGCAACAAAGGTCTGAGCGTTAAATTTATGAGAGTCGCTAAAGGCTCGCATAGCTGCCTTTTGACCAGCGGCATCGGGGTCGAACGTGAAGATAACCTCTGCTGGCACATCGCGATCGGCGCTCAGCATTCGATTTAGAGTTCGAATGTGGTCGTCACCGAAGGCAGTGCCACAGGTAGCAACCGCTGTCGTGATTCCAGCCAGGTGACAAGCCATGACATCTGTGTAGCCCTCAACTACAACGACCTGCTGCTTCTTTGAGATGTCTTTCTTGGCAAGATCGATGCCATAAAGGACCTGGCTCTTGTGATAGACCAAGGTGTCGCTGGTGTTTAGATATTTTGGCCCGTTGTCATCATCAAAGAGTTTGCGAGCACCGAAACCGATGACCTGACCGGTTGTATCCTTGATCGGCCAAATCAGTCGACCGCGAAACTTGTCGTAGGCTCCACGTTCAGATTTGGTCACCAAGGCAGCGGCCAGAAGTTCGTCCATCGTGAACCCAAGCGCTGTGAGGTGGTCAAACAGGCCGTTCCAGCCCTTGGGCGCAAAGCCAATTTCAAAGTGATCGGCCGCAGCCTTGTCGAAGCCCCTGCCCTTCAAAAAATCCCGACCTGGTATGGCGGCGTCTGTCATTAATTGACTGCGATAAAAGGCAGCCGCAGCGGCGTTGGCCTCAAGGATGCGATTTCGCTGTCCGGTGTCTGGGCTCGAACCACCCTCTTCATAGGTCAATTCAAAACCGACGCGGGCAGCAAGTTTTTCTACTGCCTCATAAAACGAAAGCGAATCCATTTGCTGTACAAATTTGTAGACGTCTCCACCTTCGCCACAGCCAAAGCAATGGTAAAAACCCTGAACTGGGCGCACATTGAAGGATGGTGATTTTTCGTCGTGAAATGGGCAAAGGCCCTTTAGTGATCCAACGCTAGCTGGCCTGAGCGCAACGTATTCCGAGATGACATCCGCGATATTGATTCGCGACTTCACCTCTTCGATGTCACGAGCTCGAATTTTGCCAGCCATGTGCCAATCCTAACTAGCGGTTGTTCGACACGAGCCGGTTGTGCAAGGCAAGCGCACTCTGGTCGGTCAGGCAGGCAACTTGATCAACGATCACTCGGCGTTGCTCTTGTTCTGTTTTGGCCTGCGACCAAGCTCCCGCAGAGTACTCATCGAGGTGATTGCCGTTTGCATTCAAGAGAGCATCACAAAGTTCGATGAGAATCGCACGTTGCCATTCATAAAATGGCCTACGTGACTCGTGCGACATTAGGAAAGCTGAGACTATTCCCTTGAGCACGGCTATCTCAGTCTTGACTGATTCGGGAACAACCAAAACGGCGCCGAATCTGGCCATCGAGTCTGCCGGGGAGGCATCAACGATGGCTTCAGTTGTTCGGCTTACGAAACGACCGATGAGCGAACTCGTTAGATTTTTGAGCGTGCCCTGAGCAAAAGCTGAACCATCGAAAGAAGTTAGCCAGTATTCGTTTCGACGCAGGTCAGCAAGCGCACCCGCTAGGCGATCCTTCGAAATAGTTGCGCCATTCCACTCAGATATCTTGCCTAGGAGCTCGGACTCTCGTGAAGCATCGGCTAGCTCAGCCAGGTTTACAAATCCGGATACTACAGCGTCCTCGAAGTCGTGCACCGAGTAGGCAACATCGTCACTGAAGTCCATGACCTGAGCCTCGACGCTCTTCTGCCGAGCGGGGGCTCCTTGCCGGAGCCAATCAAACACAGGTCGATCGTCCTCGTAAACACCAAATTTGATTGAGTGATCGGCACCAGTCTCGGCAGAGGCCTCGGCTCTAGCCCAGGGATACTTGCATGTCGCATCGAGGCTGGCCCTCGTGAGGTTGAGGCCAACCGAACGACCCTGCACAAATACCTTTGGCTCAATTCTGGTCAACAGCCTCAGGGTTTGCGCGTTGCCCTCGAAACCGCCGATTCCAGCAGCCCAACCGTCGAGTGCCTTTTCTCCGTTGTGTCCAAAAGGTGGGTGCCCCAAGTCGTGTGCCAGGCAAGCCATGTCGACGATGTCGGCATTGAGGCCAAGGTCGATGGCCATCTCGCGGCCAATCTGCGCGACCTCGAGCGAGTGGGTCAGTCTGGTTCGCGCAAAGTCGCCGCCCGACGGTGAAAGAACCTGAGTCTTAGCTCCCAGACGCCTTAGAGCAGAAGAGTGAACAACCCTCGCACGGTCACGGGCAAACTCACCGCGGCGTACTGGTCCGCTTCGCTCTTCGGGTTCAAAGCGTTCGCGATCGAAATCCGAATAGCCCAGTTCCTGGTTGTGCCTGAGCTCCATCTAACCTCCCGATACGCCGAGTTCGGCGTCCTGCAGAACTCGACGTTGGTCTCCGGCCAGTTCGCGAGAATCGAGCCAATTTTCAGGAAGCGCACAAACCTTGGCTCCGCCCAAGCGCCCACGCGGACCCTCGGCTTCTTCACCCGGATACGGTTGAGTTCTGTCGAGTGTTCCGAGTATGTCATCCATGTGCGACAAAGACTCAACCTGAGCAAGCGCAGCTCTGAATTCGCCACCAACCGGATAGCCCTTGAAGTACCAAGCGACGTGCTTTCTGATGTCGCGGCAGGCGTGTTCCTCGGATTCGAAGAACTCGACCAGCAACTCACCGTGACGCTTGAATGCATCGGCAACCTGACCTAAATCGGGCTGGATGGGATCGATCGCTGCATTCGAGTTTGGGTCACGTTGATACTCATCGAAGGCAGCCTGGAGGTCACCGAATAGCCATGGCCTTCCGAGACAGCCTCGCCCAACGACGACTCCGTCTACCCCGGTCTCACGCATCATGCGAATCGCATCGGCAGCCGACCAGATGTCGCCGTTTCCAAGCACTTGTACATCAGGGAGCGATTCGCGAAGCTTTGCGATTGCGGACCAGTCCGCCTGGCCCGAATAATATTCCGATGCCGTTCGTCCATGCAGGGCAACCGCTGTGACGCCCGCATCTCGAGCCGCTTTACCGGCATCGATGTAGGTGAGGTGATCGGCGTCGATACCCTTGCGCATCTTCACAGTCAAAGGAATCTCACCGGCAGCCTTTACTGCAGCCTGCACGATTGCCGAAAACAGATCTTGCTTCCAGGGAAGAGCCGCACCGCCACCCTTGCGGGTAACCTTTGGCACCGGGCAACCGAAGTTCAAGTCGATGTGATCTGCGCGGTCCTCAGCCACCAACATGGTCACGGCCTCGGCGATGGTCTTCGGGTCGACACCGTAAAGCTGCACCGATCGAATATCTTCGGACTCGTGATGGCCGACAAGGCGAAGAGACTCTTCGGTGCGCTCAACCAGTGCGCGAGAAGTGACCATCTCGGAGACATAGAGGCCGCCACCGAATTCACGGCACAGGCGCCTAAAAGCGGTGTTTGTGATGCCAGCCATTGGAGCGAGCACAACTGGCGTGCGGATGGCGATTTTGCCATACTGCAACGCTGGCTTAGAAATTAGCTCGCTCATCGAAACCTATGAAACTAGCTTCGAACCTAGGTACTCACGAATCTTCGAGAGCGAAACGCGCTCCTGCTGCATTGTGTCGCGTTCACGAACAGTTACGGCCTGGTCATCCAGCGTCTCGAAGTCAACGGTTACACAGAAAGGCGTGCCGATTTCGTCCTGGCGACGGTAACGACGACCAATTGCACCCGAGTCATCGAAGTCGATGTTCCAGTAGCCACGAAGTTCTTGTGCGAGGTTGCGGGCAACTGGCGAAAGATCCTCGTTGCGCGAGAGCGGCAAGACTGCGGCTTTAACCGGAGCCAAACGGTAATCGAGACGCAAGACGGTGCGAATGTCGACGCCACCCTTGGTGTTCGGTGCCTCATCCTCGTGATATGCATCGACCAAGAACGCCATTAGCGATCGAGTAAGACCAGCCGCGGGCTCGATTACGTATGGGAACCAGCGTTCACCCTTGACCTGATCGAAGTAGCTTAGGTCGGTGCCTGATTCGCGTGAGTGTGTGCTCAGGTCGAAGTCGGTGCGGTTGGCAATGCCCTCGAGTTCACCAAATTCGCTGCCCGAGAAACCAAAGCGGTACTCGATGTCAACAGTTCGCTTTGAATAATGCGAAAGCTTTTCTTTAGCGTGCTCGTAAAGACGCAGGTTGTCTGGGTTAATACCGAGATCGGTGTACCAGTTCATTCGCTGTTCGATCCAGTAGTCGTGCCACTGCTCATCGGTGCCCGGTTCGACAAAGAACTCCATCTCCATCTGCTCAAATTCGCGAGTGCGGAAGATGAAGTTTCCAGGAGTGATTTCGTTGCGGAAAGACTTTCCAATTTGACCGATACCGAACGGTGGCTTCATGCGAGCAGCGCCCAACACATTGGCAAAGTTTACGAAGATTCCCTGAGCTGTCTCAGGGCGAAGATAGTGAAGACCTTCCTCTGCTGCGACAGGACCCAAGAAGGTCTGAAGCAAGCCATTGAATGCCTTTGGTTCGGTCCAGGTGCTCTTGCCACCACAGTTGGGGCAAGCGATGTCATTCATTGACTCGGGTGCTCGACCCTTCTTTTCCTCGAATGCCTCTTCGAGGTGATCCTGACGAAAACGCTTGTGACAGCTGGTGCACTCGATAAGTGGGTCTGAGAACTCGCGAACGTGGCCAGAGGCCTCCCAAACCTTGCGAGGCAAAATCACGGATGAGTCAAGGCCGACGATGTCTTCACGAGAATTCACCATGGTTCGCCACCACTGACGCTTGATGTTTTCCTTCAGCTCAACGCCGAGAGGTCCGTAGTCCCACGCCGAACGGCTACCGCCATAGATTTCGCCGGCCTGGAAAACAAATCCGCGACGCTTTGCGAGTGAAATTACTGAATCTAGACGATTTGGGGTAGCCA